>ERZ857480.73642-NODE-114068-length-96287-cov-7.9985_pt1 | contig 96287 bp, 74 predicted proteins | sample MGYA00519767_ERZ857480 | MGnify/ENA primary metagenome ERZ857480 (study PRJEB31778, sample SAMEA3449210) | human gut metagenome | biome: human gut; feature: human-associated habitat; material: faeces | place: United Kingdom | collected 2010/2012 ...
ATATTCATGAGAAATCCCTCCGAGTTGGTGTTTTTTGTTGTGGTAAACTTATTATACCATATCTCGGTTGGTTTTTCTCTTTTTTTATTGGTTCATATCATTTTAGCACATACAAAAATCGGATTTTTTGCAATTTTTCGTAAACTTTTTAGCAGTAGCAGAAGCACCGCACAAATAATATTGTGCAGTGCTGATAAATTTATAATTTATGAGGACAGGCTCTTAATCAGCCATAAATACAGAAAAAGCTTTATATGCCATATAAACATCGATTTTAGATACGATTTCATATGGAGCGTGCATAGATAAAACGGGAACTCCTACGTCAATTGTATCAACATTGAGATTTGCGATATATGCAGCAACAGTTCCGCCGCCGCCCATGTCAACCTTTCCGAGTTCACCTGTCTGCCAGATTACGTTTTTGCTGTCAAGGAGATTTCTTACTCTGCCTACAAATTCAGCAGAAGCATCAGATGTTCCGGATTTTCCTCTTGAACCTGTAAATTTAGTAACACAAACGCCCTTATTTATATATGCACAGTTGTTTCTTTCAAGTACATCAGGGAATGTTGGGTCAAATGCTGAATTTACGTCTGCAGAAAGGCATTCTGAAGCAGAAAGAACAGTACGTCCCTCTGTACCAAACTCAGCAGCAAGGTCTGCAATGAAGTATTTCAGATATGCAGAACAAAGTCCTGTATTGCCGTCGCTGCCTGTTTCTTCCTTATCTGTAAGTATTGTAACTACAGTGTGCTTTGGATTTTCGCAGTCAAGGGTTGCTGAAAGAGCTGTATATGCACAAACCCTGTCATCATGACCGTAAGAGCCTATCATACTTCTGTCAAAACCAATGTCCTTTGCCTTGAAAGCAGGAACAGCTTCAAGCTCAGCAGAAATAAAGTCATCTTCAATAATTCCGTATTTTTCATTAAGAATATTTAAGATGTTAAGCTTTACAGCTTCACTTGCTTCGTCATCTTTGAATGGTCTTGAGCCTACAACGATATTAAGCTCCTCGCCCTTAATGCCCTGAGCAAGATTTCTTTTCATTTGTTCTGTTGCAAGGTGTGGAAGTAAATCTGTAACGCAGAAAACAGGGTCGTTTTCATCTTCACCGATATTAACCTTAACTGATGAATTATCAGACTTAATAATAACTCCATGCAGAGAAAGCGGAATGGCAGTCCACTGATATTTCTTTATACCGCCATAGTAATGTGTTTTAAAGAGAGCCATTTCATTGTCCTCATACAGAGGAAACTGCTTTAAATCAAGGCGAGGGGAGTCGATATGTGCAGCACAAAGCCTTACACCGCTTTCAATTGGTTCAGAACCGATAATTGCAGCAATAACAGCCTTGCCCCTGTTGATTCTGTATATTTTATCTCCTGCGGAAAGCTTCATGCCGATTGTATATTCCTTAAAGCCCTTTTGCTTCAGAAGTTCTACTGATTGTTCAACAGCTTCACGTTCAGTTTTAGCAGCGTTAAGGAATGACTTATAGCTTTCTGAAAACTCGTCACAGCTTTTAAGTTCTGCGTCATTCATACGGAAAATGCCATTCTTTTTTTTGGAAAAAAGCTTTTCTTTAAGCTCTTTTGATACACTATTCTTTTCTGACATAATACAATACTCCAATCTGCTGTAAAAACAGCGTTAATTTATGGCAACACTGCAAAAAATTATGCTGTGCTGCCTTATTCAAACAAAGCTCCTATTCCGAACAGGATTGTAAAAAATCGAGAGAAATCTGGTCTTTATTTTTATTATAGTAATAATCCTTTATTTTATCCGAAACTTCTTTAGAAACGGCATAAACATTTTGAAGGTTTTTGTTGTTTTTAATGATAAAATCTGAATTTTCAATAAAGAACTGTTCGCTAAGCTGTGCATTCATACGTTTTAAAGCCTGTTCTGCACTTAAACCGTCACGCTTCATTATACGCTCCTGACGTATATCATTATGAGCAATAACGGAAATAATCAGCTCACAAAAATCATCAGCACGACTTTCAAAAAGCGTTGGGGCATCTAAAAGAATGAGAAGTTCACCTTTTTCATAATGTCTGTCAATCTGTTTAAGAATTTCAGCAGTGATATACGGATATGTAACAGTATTCAGCATTTCAAGTTTTTGTTTATCGGAAAAAACGATTGCGGCAAGAGCCTTGCGGTCAAGCTCGCCTTGTTCGGTTATGATGTTATTTCCGAAAACATCTGCGATTTCAGAAAGGCATTTACTGCCTTTTTCAACAACAAGTCTTGCTATTTTGTCAGCATCAATAACAGCAAAGCCGTTTTCGGCAAATGTTTTTGAAACAGTGCTTTTTCCTGCACCCGTCTGACCTGTCAGACCGACAACCATAACGCCGTCTAAACTATTCATACTTTTATCACCTCAAATCCTGCCGCCCTTATAAGACGGTTATATACGGCAAGACCTATGCCGTTTTTGTCCGGAACACGCACGTAGACGTTTTTTGCACCAAGCGAATCAAGCTCACGAAGTTTTGAAAAAATATTATGAGCCTGCTGTGCACTGTCTGAACCGTAGGTTAGAAAATTACAGTCAGAATTTAATTTATCATTATCAAATATTAAAAAATATGTATCTTTGCTTTTTTTTGTTTCTGCAAAGCATGAAAATGAGTCAGATGTTCCTTCAACAAGAGTTACCTTTGCAGAAGGAGAGTAATGCTTGTACTTCATTCCGGGTGAAGAAACCCTTTCTCCCTCAGCAACCTCGTGCAGTATAGCATTGTCAACTATCACATTGCAGCCTAATGAATTAAGGTTTTCCTTTGTTATAAATCCGGGACGAAGTATTCTTACTGTATTTTCATCATCAAATGAAATAACAGTTGATTCAACACCGCATTTACAATCTCCGCCGTCAACAATGGCAGGAATTTTTCCGTTCATGTCATACATCACATGTTTTGCAGAAGTAGGACTGGGGTAACCCGATGTATTTGCTGAAGGTGCAGCAATGGGACATCCTGAAAGCTCAATAATTTTTCTTGCAGTTTTATGTGCAGGTATTCTTATTCCTACAGTGTCAAGTCCACCTGATGTTATATATGGTATTTTGTCATTTTTCGGCAGTATCATGGTGATAGGGCCGGGACAAAAGTTTTCAGCAATTTTATATGCAAGTGCAGGAATATTTCCCGTATATTTTTCAGCGTCGGAAAATCGGCTCAAATGAACTATCAAAGGGTTGTCCGACGGTCTGCCTTTTGCTTTGAAAATTTTTGCAACGGCAGTTTCATTGCAGGCATCAGCGGCAAGTCCGTAAACAGTTTCAGTAGGCATACCGACTATTTCGCCGTTTTTTATAAGTTCAGCAGCTTTTAAGAGCTGTTCTTCATCATTTTCGTTTATTAAAACTGTATCCATTTTTATTGTTCCTGATTAGCAAGTTTTGCTGCCTGATCGGCAGTAGCGAGAGCGTCAAATACTTCATCAAGATTACCGTTCAGCATATCCTCAAGACGATAAATTGTAAGACCTATTCTATGGTCTGTAAGACGTCCCTGTGGATAGTTGTATGTTCTTATACGTTCGGAACGGTCACCTGTGCCGACCTGCATTTTACGTTCTGATGCAATTTTATCGTTTTGTTCCTGCTGCAAAGCCTCATAAAGACGTGAACGAAGAACCTTCATTGCTTTTTCCTTGTTCTTGTGCTGACTTCTTTCGTCCTGACATTCAACAACAACGCCTGTAGGAATGTGTGTTATTCTTACAGCGGATTCAGTTTTGTTGATGTGCTGACCGCCTGCACCGCTTGCACGGAAATAGTCTATTTTGAGGTCTGTAGGGTTGATTTCAAGTTCAACCTCATCTGCTTCCACGAGGACTGCAACAGTAACTGTCGAAGTATGGATACGTCCTTGAGATTCAGTTTCCGGAACTCTTTGAACTCTGTGAACACCGCTTTCGTATTTAAGACGTGAGTATGCACCATCACCCTCAATAGAGAAGCTGATTTCCTTAAATCCGCCAAGCTCGGTTGGATTTGCATTTAAAATCTCCTGCTTCCAGCCTTTAGCTTCTGCATACATGGTATACATTCTGTAAAGGGAATTAACGAATAATGAGGCTTCTTCACCGCCTGCACCGCCTCTGATTTCAATAATTACGTTTTTATCATCATTAGGGTCTTTAGGCAGAAGAAGAATTTTTAATTCTTCAGTTATTTTTTCTGTTTCTTCCTTTGATTCTTCAAGTTCAGCCTGAGCCATTTCCTTGAAGTCTTTATCGAGTCCACCGCCGTCAAGAAGTTCTTTAGCTTCATCGTGACGTTTTTTTGCACTGACATATTCACGGTACTTTTCTATAATTGGAGTAAGATTTTTAAACTCCTTCATAAGCTGAGTATACAGCTTATTATCACTTACAACTTCAGGGTCGGAAAGCTTTTCACTTATTTCCTCATATCTCTGTTCCATGAGCATTAATTTTTCAAACATAATATTTCTCCAATCTAAAAGGTCATAAACATAAAACAAATTTCTAAAAGTGAAACAGAGCCGCTAGCCTTCAGCTTCCCGAAAAACCTTTTTAATATTTTTCTCTATTTTATTTCGGGGAATCATAAATTCTCTGGAGCAGCCGACGCATCTGAGTTTAAAGTCCATACCTGCTCTGATGACATACATCTGATTTGAACCGCATGGATGTTTTTTTTTCATGGTGAGTACATCACCCGGTCTGATGTCCAAAGAAATTCCTCCTAACTATAAAAAGCGTGTACACTACATTATACCCTAAAAATTAAATCAAATCAATATTTTCATGTATATTTTTTGATATTTGTGTAAAAATAATAAAAATGATAGGTGAATAATATTAAACTCGCCTAATTTTAATATAGACAATACAGTATAATAATATATCGGGTAGTCTATGGATTGGAGTTTTAAAATGCTTACAAGGATTTCTGCTGAATTTGAAAATATAGATATGGCTGAAATAGCGTCAAAGCGTATTAAAGATACAATAAACGGAGTGCGGAGAACCGGTGTTATACACAATAAAACTGCGGAACGTGCAAAGAGGCTTGAGCGTGGACGCCACTATACTATTTTACCTTTGGCTGCTACAACATACAATTATTTTACGGCTACAATGGAATATGAAACAACAGATGATATAATTGATGAACCATACCGCAACAGAAAAACAATTTTATATATTATATGTGAAGAAGATGCGGTTAATAACATAAAATCGGTATTAAATGCAATGGGCGGACTTAATATAAGTGCTTAGGGCAATACAGTAAAATACTTGTGCAGTGCTACCTTAATAAAAATAATCATAAAATCATCAAATATAACATAGAATGTTTTAGGCAGCACCGCACAAAACACATCAAAGGACTTTGTATAGTGTTGCCTTTATTCACAAGAATATTTGCATATTTCTTATGAAGAAGGATTTTATTTTTCGGAATCTATGTAAATCGGAGGTAAAAATGGAGAAATTCAGACCGGAAGGCTGTTTGTTCAATACAGCTGAAAATCAGAAGTTTATAAGCAGTGAGGAAAGTTTAAAAGAGGCTTTACAAGATAGAATTTTTCTTGAAGCAAGAGCTGTAGTATGCGACAGCAGTCACAATCTTATTATAGATATGCCATGCATGAAAGGTATTATTTCAAGAGAGGAAGGAGCTATGGGAATTACAGAGGGATATACTCGTGATATTGCTTTGATTTCCAGAGTAAATAAGCCTGTAAGATTTATTGTAAAAGAAATAACAATTGATGAGCAGGGCGAAAAAATAGCAGTATTATCAAGAAAGGAAGTTCAGCAGGAATGTTATGAACGATACATAAAAAAACTTAATGCAGGAGATGTTATTGAAGCAAAAGTAACACATTTAGAGCAGTTTGGATGTTTTGTCGATATTGGGTGCGGAATACCCTCGCTTATACCTATAGACACCATTTCCATATCGAGAATTTCACATCCATCCGATAGATTTATAACAGGACAGAGCATACGTGCAATCGTAAAGAGCAATCAGAACGGAAGAGTATGCCTGACCCATAAGGAATTGTTGGGAACATGGGAGGAAAATGCCTCAGGATTTGAGGCGGGTGAAACTGTATCAGGAATAGTACGTTCTGTAGAAGACTATGGTATTTTCGTTGAGCTTACTCCGAATCTTGCAGGACTTGCAGAGCCAAGACCTAATATTAAAGCAGGGGAATGTGTCAGCGTATATATCAAGGCTTTAATTCCTGAAAAAATGAAAGTTAAGCTTATTATTGTTGATGTTTGCGAAAAAATGGAAACTGCAAACAGCTTTAGATATTATTATGACGGAAACCATATGAACAGATGGCTTTATACTCCGGAAAATTCATCTAAAGTAATTGAATCGGTTTTTGAATAATTTTTTGTTAACATTATATTATGGCATAATAAAATAAGGCAAGACCGTACAAAGTCTTTTGATGTACTTAACTCGGTGTTGCCTGAAGTATAAAAAGAGCTGCTGCACCGAAATTCAAGTGCGGCAGCTCATTAAATTTATTCTATTGTAACTTTTTTCATAACCTGTGGAGTAATCGGCTTATCAGCACTGTTTGTAGCAGTTTCGGCAATTTCATCAACTACGTCCATGCCTTCAATTACTTTTCCGAATGCAGCATAGTCTCCGTCAAGATGAGGAGCGTCCTCGTGCATGATAAAGAACTGTGAACCTGCTGAGTTAGACATCATTGAACGTGCCATAGAAAGTACGCCTCTGGTGTGTTTGAGGTCATTTTTCACGCCGTTTGAAGCAAATTCGCCCTTGATTGTCCAACCCGGACCTCCCATACCTGTTCCGTTCGGACAGCCGCCCTGAATCATAAATCCGGGGATAACTCTATGGAAACAAAGTCCGTCATAAAATCCTTGTTTTACAAGTTTTTCAAAGTTTTCACATGAAATCGGTGCGATTTCAGGATATAATTCAATTTTAATTTTTTTACCGTTTTCCATTTCAATAACTATCATAATAAGCCTCCAGATATTTTAATAAAATTATATCATAACCTAATTGCAATGTCAATGGAAAATTTGTTAGCACATAATTAATTTAAAATAGAAAATGCCTGTTTCAAATTATTTATGCCGATTATTTTTAAGTTGTAATCATTTACAGAAATAAGTGAAAGTGACTGTTTGGGAATAAGGCAGGTTTTAAATCCCATACGTTCAGCCTCATTAACTCTTTGTGCTATGTGTGAAACAGAACGAATTTCACCGCCAAGTCCCACTTCACCGAATGCAATAAGCTCATCATCAACAGGCTTGTCCACAATACCCGAATAAAGTGAAAGAGCAACTGAAAGGTCACCCGCAGGTTCGTCAAGACGAAAACCGCCTACGATGTTTACATATACATCAAGAGTTCCCATGAATATACCGAGTCTTTTTTCCATAACTGCAATTATAATTGCCAAACGATTGAAATCAAATCCTGTTGAGGTTCTGCGTGGAGCCGGATAACTGCTTTTAGTGGCAAGTGTCTGAACCTCTGCCAATATAGGCCTTGTACCCTCCATAACACATGTAACACATGTTCCTGATACATTTACAGGACGTCCTGAAAGCAGCATTTGAGAAGGGTTTTCTACTTGCCGCAGACCTTTGTCTATCATCTCAAAAACACCTATTTCATTAGTAGAGCCAAAACGGTTTTTTACTGCTCTTAATATGCGGTAGCTCTGGTGACGTTCACCCTCAAAATAGAGTACAGCGTCTACAATATGCTCCATAACTTTAGGCCCTGCAATTGCACCATCTTTATTGACGTGTCCTACAATAATTGTAGGAATTTCAAGCTCTTTTGCAGTATGCATAAAAAGGTTTGTACATTCCCTGACCTGTGTAAGACTTCCCGGACTTGATGTTATTTTGTTAATGCACATAGTCTGAATTGAGTCAATAATTGCAATATCGGGAGTACAGTTCCTGATTGTTTCCGCAATTGATTCTGCATCATTTGCAGGAAGAATATAGAGATTTTCCGTATCTACTCCCAGTCTGTCTGCTCTTAATTTAAGCTGTCTTGCAGATTCCTCTCCCGAAACATACAGAATAGAATGATCCTCTCCTAAAAATTGACATATTTGCAGTAATATGGTACTTTTTCCTATTCCCGGTTCACCGCCTAAAAGAACTATAGAGCCTTCTACAAGTCCGCCGCCGAGTACACGGTTAAGCTCACTCAAGCCTGTATCATAGCGTACGTCTGTGTCATATTGAATATCCGAAAGCTCAAGTATGCTGTCTGAAAGATTTACGGCGTTGCCTGATGCAGAAATACTTGATGATGTTGTTGGCAGTCCTTCCTCAAAACTGTTCCATGCTCCGCAAGACGGGCATTTTCCGTTCCATTTCGAGCTTTCATAACCGCATTGATTGCATGTAAAAATAGTTTTTGATTTTGCCATTTTTATTCCTTTCAAAATTATAATAATAAATACAGTCATAATTATACATTATATCTTATGTTTTTTCAATAATTATGAGAGAAGTTCTGCAAAGGAATAAATTAAAATTACTATAAAAAAGGAATAAAAATGCCGTGTAAAAATAAAGATAAGTACAATTGCGGCAATAATCAGAAATGATATTATTTTAAGAAGATGAGATGCATTAAAGCTGTTTTTTATAAGCTCTGAGGCTTTTATAATCAAACAGCCGCCGTCAAGTTTAGAGAAGGGAAGCAGGTTGAATATACCAAGAATTAAATTAAAGTATAAAAAGTATTCCGAAGAACAGCCGATTATTTTTAAGAAAATATACATTATCAGGTTTGCAGCAGGACCTGCTGCAAGTATGATTATTTCATAAGGCAGTGAAATAAGCTTATGTTTATTTGGGGTAATAATAATTCCAAAGCCGGTGAATAGTGTTTTTTTTATGTTTCCGCCAAGACTGTATACAGCAATTATATGCCCCAGCTCATGTATAAGACAGGCAGCAGCAAAATAAAACCAGATTTCAGCATTAAACAAAAAAATAATTGAAATCGTGAGAAAAAAGGTAAACTCAAATATAATTTCTGTTCCATTAATTTTAAATCTTATCATTTTATGCTGTCTATCGGATTGCTTATTATTTCGTTTGTATCTGTAATATATGTTTGCAGCATCTTATAAAGTTCGTGGCATGTATCAGGTATGAATTGATTTGCTATAAAAAAAGCTATAACGGTTAATATACATAAAACTGCCTGAAAGGCTATTATATCATCTAATTTTTTTTGCTTTTTTTCATGAGTTTCTGCAAGATACTTTATTTCAACATCGCTGAATTCAGCTTGTGAATTATTTTCTGTAAGTGTTTCATTTTCCATAATCAGTCACCTCATTACAGAATATTATAAATAATCTTAAAATATGCACTTGACTTTTTATTCTTTTAATGGTAAAATTAAAAATAGAAATCATTTTCAATTTTAGGTGAGCAAATATGAAGAAAAATAATTATAATACAAAACAGAAAGAACTGCTTCTTGACTTTTTAAAAAATAACGATTCAAAGCATGTTAATGTTCAGGAAATAAGCTCTTATCTTATAAATTCGGGCAACCCTATGGGAACGAGTACAATTTATCGTCAATTGGAAAGAATGGTAGAGCAGGGAACTGTCAGAAAGTATGTTTTGGACGGACGTGCAGGTGCTTGTTATCAATATGTAAGTGAAAAGCAGGAGTGCGGCTCACATTTTCATCTTAAATGTGTTTCATGCGGAACTTTATTTCATCTCGACTGCAACTATTTAAGCGAGATAGATAAGCATATTTATGAACATCATGGTTTTACCGTAGATAATTCAAAAACTGTTTTTTACGGTATATGCGGAAAGTGCAATGGTGAAAAAACATGAGAAAAAGACTTTTTCTTTTATTCAGCTGTATTTTATTTATTGTGTCATTATTTACAGGTTGTGCAACGACTTCTGCCGTGTCGGATTCATTGTCAATTGTTACAACCTGTTTTCCGCCTTATGACTTTGCAAGAGCAGTAAAGGGCAGCAGCAGCGGAATTACAATGCTGCTTAGTCCCGGTGCTGAGGCACATTCCTATGAGCCTGCTCCACTTGACATTCTTACCATTCAGCAATGTGATATATTTATTTATATAGGCGGTGAAGGTGAAGTATGGGCTGATAAAATACTTGATTCCATAGATACAAGCAATATGACTATTGTTAAGCTTATTGATTACGTTGAACCCTTGGAAGAAGTTGAAATTGAAGGAACCTGCACCAATGAAGAGCATCATCACGAACATGAACACGAGCATCATGAGCATGAACATGAAGAAGAGTATGACGAGCATATCTGGACATCACCTGAAAATGCTGCTAAAATGACAGAGGCTGTATGCAAGGCTTTTATTTCGGCTGATAGCGAAAATTCAGATGTATATGTAAATAACACTGAAAATTATGTTTCAGAGCTTGATTTGCTTGATGCAGATTTTAAAGAAATGCGAGCAAATGCTGAAAATAATCTTATAATAATCGGCGACCGCTTTCCTTTCAGATATCTGGCAGAAAGCTATGACCTGAATTATTATGCGGCATTCAGCGGCTGCAGCTCAGAAACAGAACCCGGAGTTTATACAATGGCATTTTTAATTGAAAAACTTATTGAAACAAAAAGCAAATATGTTTTTTACCTTGAATTTTCTACAAAAAAGCTTGCACAAAAGCTTTGTGATGCATCAGATGCTGAAATGCTGCCATTGCAGTCATGTCATAATGTTACAAAATCAGATTTTGAAAACGGCATAACGTATATTGAACTTATGCGTCAGAATTTAGAAAATCTCAGGAGGGCATTGTCTTGAAAGAACTTATAAAATGCAATAACATATCTCTTAGCTATGACGGTGTTGATGTTCTCAAGGATATTTCTTTCAGTATATATGATGATGATTATTTATGTATTGTAGGAGAGAACGGTTCGGGAAAGAGTACTCTTATAAAATGTCTGCTTGGCATAAAAAAAGCGGACAAAGGTGAAATTATTATGAATGGCGGACTTAAACATTCCGATATAGGTTATCTGCCTCAGCAAACGTCTATACAAAAAGGCTTTCCTGCTACTGTTGAAGAGGTTGTAATATCAGGCTGTTTAAGCAGCAGGGGCTACCGTCCTTTTTATTCCAAAAAGGAAAAACAAACTGCTGAAATGAACATGAAACGTCTTGGCATTTTGGATTTGAGGAAAAGATGTTACAGGGAGCTTTCAGGCGGACAGCAGCAGAGGGCTCTCCTTGCAAGAGCCTTATGTGCCGCAAAAAAACTTATATTGCTTGACGAGCCTGTTACAGGTCTTGATCCTGTTGCCATTAATGAGCTTTATAATTTGATTGGAGAATTAAATCAATCAGATAAAATAACAATAATAATGGTTTCACATGATATTCAGAATTTGCTGCGTAATACAAAGCACGTTTTGCATTTGAATGAAAGTTCAGCTTATTATGGTTCGGTAAACGATTATCTTAAATCCGAAATAGGAAGTAAATTTATTGGAGAATTAAAGTAATGGCAGAAAATCTTAAATTGATGCTTACACCTGAATTTATGGCGGCAATACTTTTGCCTGCGATTATTGGCGGTATAGCAGTAACATTATGTTCCTCACTCTTAGGTGTAACGCTTGTATTAAAAAAATATTCAATGATCGGCGACGGCCTTTCACATATAGGATATGGTGCATTGTCTGTTGCGGCGGTAATGAATCTTGCTCCGCTTAAAGTAGCACTTCCTGTTTTAATAGCTGCTGCGTTTGTGCTTTTGAGATTAAGTGAAAGCGGAAAGCTGGCAGGTGATTCTGCGATTGCATTGTTTTCTACAATTGCACTTGCAATAGGCATACTTGTTTCGTCAAAAGCAGGGCTTACAAATGATGTAAGTCACTATATGTTCGGCAGTATACTTGCTATGAACAAAAGCGATGTAATATTAAGTGTAGCAGTTTCTGTAATTGTGATACTTGCTTATATAGTGCTGTATAACAGAATATTCTCTGTTACATTTGATGAAAGCTTTGCAAGGGCAACAGGAGTTAACCCTGATGTGTATAATCTTATTTTTGCGGTTCTCACAGCAGTAACTGTGGTTTTGGGAATGATGATGATGGGAACTCTTTTGATTTCAAGTCTTATTGTCATACCGTCGCTTACAGCTATGAGGATATGCAGGAGTTTTAAAGGGGTTGTTATTACTTCATCAATAGTATCTGTTATAAGCTTTCTGATTGGTATGCTGATTGCTTTGGCATTTAATACAACACCTGGGGCAAGTATAGTAATTGTAAATGTATCATTTTTCATTCTTTTTTCTTTAATAGGAAAAATAAAAGGCTGTAAGGCGGACTGATTTTACGGAATATATATTTTAACATCATCTTGCTTATTTTTTTCATCCTGAATACTTATTTCCTTTTTTGAATTTATATTTGGTATATAAATTTTTAAGTTTTCGGGATTGCTGTTTGATTTTTGTTTATCCAACATATTACTCACCTCGTCAATATTATTTGTGTTTTTTTAGTTAATATTCATAAAAGATAAAGGCAATACTGCACAAAGATCGTGCGGTGTTGCCTTAATGACTTTGTACGGTATTGCCTTGAATGCTGTCTTTTCCGTTTTCATTGAGCTTTATAATGTTTTTATTTGACTGTATTTTGCTAGAAAATCCAATTCCGACCATATATTTCTTTTTGTTTAGTTAATTTGTTATAATGTTTGTGCTTGAATATGTGTTTTATATGTTGAATATTGACAATCGTATTGAGATGTGGTAATATGAAATAAAGTTTTTATTGTTGGCAGTACAGCTAACAGTTAAGGCAATGCCGCACAATCTTTATGCTGTATTGCCTTAAATAAGATTCAGGGGGAATGATGCAATTGTATTTAAAAGCATGCAGTGTTAAAAGGGTAAAAAAAGCTATTTCTCTTTTTTTAAGCGTTGTACTGACGTTTAATATCTGTGCTATCATAAGTCTTAAAACTTATGGTTCTTCACAGAATGAACAGAAAGCAGCGAAGGAAAAAATCATTGAAAGAGCTGTTGCTTACCTTGAAAATGAAGAAAATGCAGATCACAGTATTGGTGACAGCAGAACTATTAATGATACTTCTGATGCACTGTCTGCATTGAGAACGTTAGGAGAACATCAGCACAATGAAAGTGTGCAATGGCTGACAGAGCAGGTATCAACTGAAAACACTGATATGACAGCAAGACTTATTTCTGCGACAGGTAATCCGGAGTATTTGGAATATATCAAGGATATGCAGAATGAGGACGGCAGTTTCGGACTTTATCCGGGATATGCCGGTGATGTAATGGATTCCGTTCTTGTTCTTGAGGCAATTAATGATATCGGTTATACAGGTACAGATATTTCATGTACAGACCTATGCTCTTATCTCATAGCTTCTGTGAATGGTGACGGTGGATTTTCTTATAATGACGCCAATGCAAGCGATTACATATTATCTTCAATGGCGGTTTATAATATAGGAAGATTTTTTTATACCAATAATTATGATATGTCTGTTCTCAGTAATTCATTGGATTACATAAATGAAAATACAGGCAATAGTTACAGTGATGAAAATATTGAAAAAACAATATATAAATTTCTTGCACTTCAGGCTTGTCAAGTTGAGTTTGACGCTATAGAAGTTGTAGAAGAACTTGAAAAGGCTGAAAAAGCTGACGGCAGTTTCGCAGGGAGTGTTCATATAACTTCACTTGCCATAAAGCTTCTCAGCTCACTGGACCTTGAAAATCGTGTAAGAATAACTGGTTTTAATACTGTTCTTAGCAATACTGAAGGAACGACAAATAAGTCTACCTCAATTACAGCAGAGACTAATATCGGATATATAAGCAATTATGATGCACCGTTGGATTTGAAGTTTTCAGTATATAATGGTGAAAATGTTGTTTATGAAAACAACAGCAGCGTTTTGCTTCAGGAAAATGAAACTTCTCTTGTTGTAAATTCAGGTGAATTTCGACTTTCAGAACCAAGCAGTGCAGGGGTTTATGCTCTTGTTGAACTTTATAATTGTGATACATTGATTAAATCTCAAAAAATAGTCATTAATATCAGCGATAATGAGACTGTTTATTCTACTGAAATCAGTGAGCTGGCTGTAGAACTTGATTCATATTCTGCATATAAAGATTCTGTTGCTGAAGTTGGAGTTTCATATGCTTTGCTGTATGCAACTAATGTAAAGCAGGATGTTAAAATGAAAACCATTGTCACAAAGGATAATAAGGAAATTAATTCTGTTAGCGAGGAATGTGAGCTCACTGAGGAGAAGAATATCCTTTCAGGAACACCGCTTAGTTTCAATCCTGACACTTCAAAGGAGGGCAAGTATGAAATAACCGTTATCTGTTTTTATAATGATGAGGAAATCTGCCGCCGAACAGTTGAATTTGTTGTTCAATCTGCTCCTGTAATTAAGGAAAAAACGGACGACATTGAATCGGAACAATTTGAAGTAACATGGTTTGGTCCTATACTCAGTGATTACTATATTTTTGCAGGAAATGAAACTGAAATTTCTGTTGGTGCAGAGATCAATTATTTTTCCAATTGTGAATTTACAGGAAAAATTGAAATTCAGGTTTACAAGGGAGAAGAATGTATCGCTGAAAATACAACGGATATTTCCCTTGAAAAAGGAATTCCAACTTATTTTGAAGGAAAGGCAAATTATCCTGTTTATAAGAAAAACTCTCAACTTTCGTTCAGCGTAAAAAACGTTGGTGAATATAACGTATACGCTAAGCTTTATAATTCAAAGGGTGAACTTCTTAAAGAGGGTGAGTGCAGGCTGCAGGTGCTTGATAAGCCTGTGCAGGATCTTGTACTTAACAGTACAGTAGACGAAGAAGCCTCTGATATGGTCAATCTTTCATGGAACGATATAAGCAATGATGCTGAGAGTTACAGCTATCAGCTTTACAGACGAACACCCGGAGCAAATTGGGAGCCACGTTCTATCTGGAATGAAGAAGAAAAAATTAATGTACTTAATGTATATCCAAAGGGTCCTTATCTTGAGAATTGGATGAATACAACTATAAGTGATACAGAATATCCTGCCGGAAAGGGAATATTCGATATTGAATCGGTACATTTCCCTGTATTCAGTTCTGATCCTTACGGCTGTTTGCTCAATGATGACGGTACATGGAAATATGATGTTATATTTTTTGGTTCTTCTGACTGTAATGACGGATATGATCTTGATGAGACTTCATCAGAAGTCTTACAGAAATTCATTGACAGCGGCAGAGGTGTTCTTTTCGGACATGATACCTTATGCGGAGGTTCATCGTATTACCTTAAACACCATTATTTCAATGATTTTGCTGAACAGGCAGGACTTGTTATAAAAACCCCAAGTCCTGAGGTATGGTACAGAACCACTTCTGTTTCAGTTGTAAAGATTGGTACGCTTACAAATTATCCATGGGTTATAAGAGGAAACCTTACTGTCCCAAATACTCATTCAACCGGTCAGTATCTTTATGGTGCAACAAGATGGATAGATCTTAATGCTACAAAGCGTGTTGACGAAGAAACGGGAGCAATTGATAATTTTTATCTTTGCACAAACAATAACATAGGTATGATACAAACAGGTGACAGCACAGGTCAGGCATCGGACGATGAAAGAAAAATACTTGCAAATACGCTGTTCTATCTTTATCAGATTTCACAGCAGACAACTGCTAAGGATGCCTCTTTCTATGACATTGACGCTCCGAATAAACCGACACTTGTGTCATCTTCTGTATCTGAAGGAAAGATGACAATAGATATAAGCTCTGTTGACAATAAAACAGAATATGAGTATTACATAAGTGCAAATTCTGAAAATACAAAGTCTGAAAACGTACTTTCAAACATCAGAAGGCATGAAACTTTAAGCGGACTTGCAGGGTTTGTAGTTGAAGTAAACAACAGCTCTGAACCAAGCTCTGACTTAATAAAATATGATGAGAATAATGAAAATATTCTTAATCTTAATCTTGCTGATTCAAATGGAAATGCAAAGGTAACGGTTTCACCTACTGACTTGAGTGAACCGCAGTATATCCATATATTTGCTGTTGATAATGCCAATAATGTCAGTGAAGAATTAATCGTGCCTTTCTCTGATACAGAGCTTGTTACAAATATTGAAACAGACAAAAAACTTTATTCATGCGGTGACACAGTAAGCATAGATACTTATACAGTTTCTGCACCATTTGGAAGAACGGCTGATATGACTATAGATATATATGATGAATTTGATAATAAAACTTCTGAAATAGCATCTGAACCTCAGCAGATTCTTACAGCAGACGAACGCTTTATAAGTTCTGCTGAATGGAGTGTGCCGGATAATTTAGTGGGAAGATATAAGGCTGTAATAACATGGGAGAATGATAATGATATTATCGCTAAGGCAGAAACAGAATTTAAAATAGCTAACGAAGAAAGTGTGCTTAATACAGTAAGCAGTGATAAAATGAGCTATTCTGTAAGTGACCCGATAAATCTTGAAAATATTGTTTATAATAAGAGTCAGGGAATGACTGAAAATGACCTTATACTTAATATTAAAGTATATAATACAGATACTTCCTGTGAAGCTGCATCATTTGAACATTCTATCGGATTAATAAATCCGAACAGTTCAGCAGATTATTCAGACTCAATTGCTCCCAATGTTCTTGTAAGCGGTAATTACAGAGTTATATCTTCCATAATTCAGGGCAATAGTGAGATTTCAACGGATACAGCAGAATTTACAGTTACTGATGATGTAACATCATTTACAGGAAAACTTAAATTTAATTCGGATGTAAACTCCGCATCGGTTGACTTTAGCGTGACTAATAACGGAACAGAAAATGCTGATGAAGCTCTTATAACATTATCTGTTTATAAAGAGGGTGCTACAGAGCGTATTTACACATATAGCGAATCTGTTTCTATAGGCATCGGTGAAACTGTAAGCCGCAGTCAGAAAATAGATGTACCTCTTACTGACGGTGAATACTATGGTGTGTTAAGTGTAAATTATAAAGGCAGTTCTTCTGATCTTGATTATGATGGTTTTGAATTAATGCCGTTAGTTACTACTGTTTCAAATTCTGTTACGGATATGGAAACCGCTTCAACAACATCTGCTTCAAAGAAACCTGTAACAAAAACACAGAATTTGGATTCTCCTAAGACGGGAGTAAAGGATATTCCGACTTATATGTGGGTAATCACAATACTCAGCTTTGTGGGACTTATTGCAATAAAAATGACAGGAGGCAGTGAAGATGAGAAAGACTAATCTTCTTAAAATGGCAGCTTTAATTACTGCCTCAGCTTATATTTTTTCCACATCCGGAAGTATTTCAAATGTTGTTAAAAATGAAAGTAAGGAAACTCCGGAAAAATCAGTTTCAGTAAGCGTAGTGTCAGAGGAAAGCCGCACTTCTTCCGTAGAAAAGCTTAAAAATGCTTTTGAGGAAAATGGCGAAACACTTAGTTTGTGTGACGAGATAATCAGAGAAGTGAATATCGAAAAGGAAAAACTGGATTCGGACGTTATTGATATATCGGATTGGGCTGATGATGTAATAATTGCACGTCAGGAAAAGTATGAGCATGAATTATCAATAAAATATGCCGAAACCATTGAAGCTCTTACTGAGCTGAAAAATGGTGAAAATATCAATGAAAATCTTGAAATCATTAATAAAAATCTTTCTGAGCCTGAAGAATATCATAAATCAGATGCTGTTCCGAATACAGCAGTCGATATTAGTGATATCAGTCTTGTTCCGGGTACAAGATCAGCCCAAAGTGTAGAGATCACTTCACCTGAACCTTCATCTGATGACCTGATATATGATGCAGATACAGTTTATCCGGAAGTGATAAAGACATTTGCCGAAAAGCTTGGAGATGTCAACAGCATATACCTTTATGTAAAGAACAATATTTATTTTGAAGCTTATTCAGGTTCAAAGAAGGGTGCAACTGTCACTCTGGAGCAGCAGGGTGGCAATGATATAGATCAGGCTTCGCTTCTTATTGCTATGCTCAGAGCAATAAATATTCCATCAAGATTTGTCGGCGGAACAATAAGAATAACAGCAGAACAGGCTGTGGATATAACAGGTGCGGCAGATGCTGTAAGTGCAGGACGAATTCTTGCTTCAAGATATAAAAATGTTACAGGCATTACTTATAATGGTCAGCTCATTGGATATAAAATGTATCATACATGGGTAGAGGCATACATTCCATATACTGACTACCGTGGAGCAGGCAACAAATCAGGCAGCAAAATATGGGTACAGCTTGACCCAAGTTTTAAAAAGCTTGAAAAGGTTTCAGAGTCGATTGTTCCTGAATATACGGCCGAAGATAAGGCATTGCTTAAAACTATCTCCGATAATGCTGAGCTTTATCCGAATATTTACAAATCTATGGAGCCGATGCCTGAATCAATAAATTATAATGGTACAACTATTGTAAGCACCAATGAAAAATACATTCCAACATCACTTCCATATACAGTATTGAGTGTTGATGAGAGATATTCATTTGTAAAAAACAGTGATAAGGACAGCATATCCATAGAAATTAACGGAGAAACCTTATTTTCATCTCCAATATCAGAACTGTATTATAATAAAATAAACATATCCTATGAACCTGCAACTGATTATGACAGATCGGTTATGGAGCATTACGAAAAGATAACAGATGTTCCTGCATATCTGGTAAATGTTGTTCCGGTAGTTACTGTTGGTGATAAAAAGTATGCAGGAAGTGAAGAGGCATCTCTTGGTTCAATGCAGCAAATGATTACTACTATAAGGAACAACGGTGGAACAACAATGCTGGATGACAGTGTTTACTGCGGTTCAATGTATGCGATAAATCTTGATCTTCAGCGAATTTCTCCTGAGGATGCTGAAGCTGCGGAAAAAAGACTTGTTAAAGCTGAACAGATATTTACAACAGCAAATGCTTGTTCTACAGATGTTCTTGGTTCAATGCTTGATTATGCCGGCAAGTATTATTTCAGTTTGTGTGATGCTCAGTCAATGTTTCAGGCAGCAATTTTGGATATAAATCAAACAAGACAGCTTGCTCTTGCGATAACCGGTTATCAGTTTCATAGGTTAAGTTCGTTTGGTATAGTAAGATCTCTTGACTTTGGGGCATTCTATATAGATGTTGCTTATAATAATGTTGCTGCTTTAAGCTTGACTGGTGATAAATCTGCTGAAAGAAAGTACATGATGTCTGTTGGAGCTGTTGAGTCATTTTATGAAAGCTATATATGGCAACAGCTTATTGATAATGAATCTACCTGTATATCTACTGTAAGTGTATTTGATATTGCACATGATCAGGGCATTAAATCAAGATATATTTGTTCAGCAAATCTGGAAGATGAGCTGAGCCAATGCAATATCAATGATTCAGTTAAAACTGAGATAAGAAACTTCGTTAATCGTGGTCTGCTGGTCGAGATAGTTCCTGAAACACTTACCATAGGTGACTGGACGGGTACAGCTTACATAGCAATGAATATGGATAACGGTTCTGCCTCCTACATGATTTCCGGAGGAACAGCCGGCGGCTCGTCCATGAACTTTGAAGATTTATTCAATTTAAATATGAGGCTGTTTGTAATAAACACCGAGTTTACTTGTGCAAGCATGATGAAAGGTGTAGTTAATTTTGAGTGTGGAGTTTTTACATATAACGGAGCAAAGCTTTTTGAAGGAGCAAGCAGCCTTATAGGAGGAGCATTCACACTTGCTTCGGCTTTTCAAATGAGATATGATGCCATTGACTTTATTTTAAGATATGCCGAAGAGGGCGAGGATTGCATGAAAGAATTTAAGATAATGACAGCACGCAATCTTTTGGATACATTTTTCAATGTTGTTGCAGCCTGCGGTGATCTTATAGGCGGTGCTGCAGGAGATGTTACAGGCTGGACTGCAACTATATATTCATATATCACATATTTTTCAGATCCTGATTTTAAGGATTCGGATTCAGATGAGAGATTAACTAATTCTATTCCTGTTATATGGGATCTGATAAGCAAATTAATAAGCAAGCAATTATAAGGCAACATATACTGATTTATAGCAATGCAATAAAGGCAGCACTGCACTAAAAATGTGCAGCGCTGCCTTTGATGTGTTTTCATGCAACACACCACAAAACTTTCCGAAAATCGTGGTATGTGTTTTCTTTATTCAAATAAAGCGCCGCAAGATATTCTATCCTGCGGCACATTTCATTTGATATACTAAATCTGCCTGAACAGCAAATATCAATCATCACTTTTTTTCTGAGTAACTTTTATTCCTTTCTCGTCAAGCTGATTTATTGCTTCATCTGAAATAGAGCCCTCTGAAACGGTCAGACTTTTCAAAGAATCCATTTCACAAATTCCAGAAACATCTTCAATGCTATCAACATATATAGCAAGATCAGTTACATTGTCAAAAGAAGACAAGAACCTACTGTCCTTCATAACATAGCTTCCGTCAGAATAGATTATATTGTCGTCAACAATTGTATCTAATAATGACATGCTTCTGAGTGATAAACACCCTGCAAGTGAATCAAAGTTTTTGACATCACTGAATATAATATTTACATAAGACAGATTGCTATTATTAAATCCTTCAAGGTCAATATCTGTACGATAAGTATACAGTTTCTGTAAATTGCTGAATGTACTTATTTTTTTTGAATCGAACTTGTTTACGCTGGATAGTGACAGAGTCAATATAGAAAGTTTTTTAAAATCTGCCAAGCTACTGATATCATTTTCATTAGCTAATGTCAACATCAGATCCTCAACTTCTGTGCATCTATTGATTTCCTTAATATTAGTATACCTTAGATTCGGGCTTATTTCTTGGATATCTGTTTTATAGATTTTGCTGTCGATCTTTACATAGGTCTTTCTTAAATAAACAGCGCCGGAAGCTATGCACAGAAGTATGAGTGAAGCAATTATTGCAACAAATGATTTCTTTTTCATATTATACCACCCGTTTATATTATATCACTCATTCAGATATTTGGCAATAGAGTGATTAAAAAATATGAAAACATTTTTATGGCTTTCTCTTATCGCACTGTTTCCTGTGGTTTTGTCTGCTTTGATTTACCTTACGGAGCGAACAAAAGCGGCAAGCAAAATGTCGTATATTGCAAAGCAGGTAATAACAGGCATTATGTTTGGCGGACTTGCAATTCTTGGAACAGAATTCGGTATTAAAATTGACGGTGCGATTATAAATGCCAGAGATGCTTCGCCTATCTGTGCAGGACTTCTTTTCGGTGCACCTGCGGGAATTATTGCAGGTATTATAGGCGGAGTGGAACGCTGGCTTGCAGTTATTTGGGGTGCAGGTGAATACACACAGCTTGCCTGCAGTGTTTCAACTGTTCTTGCAGGTGCTTTTGCCGCCGCATTGCGAAAGTACATGTTTGACAACAAAAAACCAAAGTGGTATTACTGCCTTGCAATAGCAGTGATTACAGAAATCGTGCATATGTTGATGATATTCCTTACGAATATGAATGATGTGCGAACTGCATTTTCTTTTGTGCGTATATGCTCGCTGCCTATGATTGCAGTAAATGGTCTTGCGGTGATGCTTGCCGGAGCATTGCTCTCACTTCTATCCGTAAGAGAACATAAAACTGCACATCACGATTTGAAAAATATTTCGCAGTCATTTTAACGTTTTCTTCTCGTATGCGTTACGGCAGGATTTCTTATGACTACCGTATTTACATGGGCACTTCAGACCGAGCTTGCGAAAAATGAAGCAAGCGAACTTGTTAAGCTTAACATTGAGGATGTTCGTGAGGATATACTTGATGCTTCAAACAAAAATCTTCTTGAACTTACAAAAAAGATAGCCTCACGTCTTAATTCAGCAGAGAAAGCAGATTCAGCACTGCTTAATGAGCTTGGAAAAGAATTTGATATAGCAGAAATTAATGTTATTGACAGCCGAGGAATTATTACTGCATCTACATATGAGAATTTTCTTGAATATGATATGCGTGGCGGAAGTCAGTCGGCGGAATTTCTTGTTTTGCTGGACGGCAAGACAAAAGAATATGTCCAGAACTATCAGCCGACATCATCAGATCCGACTATTTCCCGTAAATACGCAGGAATCGTGCTTAATGGCGGAGGCTTTGTTCAGGTTGCATATGATGCTGAACGGTTTCAGAAAGATATTGATGATGTTATTGTAGGTGTTACACGAAACCGCCATGTCGGAGAAAACGGCTGCATTATCATTGCCGGTGAGGATTGGAACATTGTTAGCGACAGGCATGGAAATGAGGGAAAAAATCTTGATGTTTCAGGCGTTTACATAGACCGCAGCACCATGCCTGAGGGTGACTTGTTTAATGCTGTTGTTTACGATGATGATGCAATTTGCTCATATATTGTTTCAGAGGGATACTACATAGTTGCTGTACTTCCTCGGACTGAAGCAATGTTTTCAAGGGATATATCAGTATACATCACCGTCTTTATGGAGTTTGTCGTTTTCGGTATGCTGTTTATCGTTGTATATTTCCTGATCAAAAAACTGGTTGTAGATAACATGGCAAAGATTAACAGGTCACTTGCAAAGATAACAAGCGGAAACCTCGATACTGTGGTTGACGTTCGTACAAATGAAGAATTTGCTTCTCTTTCCGATGACATTAATTCAACCGTTCTGACGCTGAAACGCTACATTGCAGAAGCGGCAGCACGAATCGACAAGGAGCTTGAATTCGCAAAAACAATTCAGCATTCCGCAATACCAACCGTTTTTCCGCCGTATCCGGGACACAGTGAATTTGATATTTACGCTGCAATGGATACAGCTAAGGAAGTGGGCGGCGATTTCTATGATTTCTACTTTGTCGGTGAGAATAAACTTGGATTTTTAATAGCCGATGTTTCCGGTAAAGGAATCCCTGCAGCAATGTTTATGATGACGGCAAAAACGATAATAAAAGGCTATGCCGAATCAGGTAAATCCGTTGATGAGGTATTTACCATAGCTAATGAAAAACTTTGCGAATCGAATGAAGCAGGAATGTTTGTTACAGCATGGTTTGGCATGCTTGATCTTTTAACAGGCAAGGTAGCATTTGTTAATGCAGGTCATAATCCTCCGCTTGTAAGACATAAAGATAGTACATTCGATTACCTTAAATCAAAGCCGAGCTTTGTTATTGCAGGAATGGAGGGTATGAAGTACCGCAGGAATGAATTTTTCCTGTCTCCCGGTGACGAGATTTATCTTTATACTGACGGAGTGACTGAGGCAACAGATTCTGAAAACAGACTTTATGGTGAGGAGAGAATTGTCAGGTTTCTGAACACTCTGCATGGACTTTCAGGAGAAGAAATTTGCCATGCTGTCAAGGCTGATGTGGCAGATTTTGTCGGTGATGCTCCTCAGTTTGATGATATTACAATGCTGTACTTGAAATATAACGGAGGTGGCGAAAAATGAAAGAACTGACTATTCCGGCAACTATTGAAAACATTGATCGTGTTACAAATTTTGTGAATGAGCAGTTAGAGGAAATCGACTGTCCGCCAAAAGCACAGATGCAGATTGACATTGCTATTGACGAACTTTTCGGTAATATAGCACATTATGCGTACAATCCGAAAACAGGTCCTGCTACGGTACGTGTTGAAGTCACGTCAGCTCCGATTTCAGTGGTCATTACTTTTATCGACCATGGCATACCGTATGATCCGTTGAAAAAGAACGATCCTGACATTACTTTGACATCAGAGGAACGTGAGATCGGAGGACTTGGGATATTTATGGTAAAAAAGACTATGGATGAAATCACTTATGAATACAGGGACGGTCAGAACATTCTTCGTATCCGAAAGGATATATAAATCCTATTTTAATTTATTATACAATTTAGGGGGCAAAATTATGGGCAAAACAATATTTCGCCAAAAGAGTATGCAGAAAATCACATCTCCGGAGCAGATGAACGATTATATCCGTGTTTCAAACCCAAGTGTATGGATGATACTTGCAGCAGTCATTGTATTATTAGCAGGAGTATGCGTGTGGGGCGTGTTCGGGCATCTGGATACTGTTTTGCAGACGGGCGGTGTCTGTAAGAATGGGCGTCTGGTTGTTTATATCGGCGAAAAGGATTTTGCTGAGATTGGCGAAAATACTGTTTTTTCAGTTAATGGAAGTGAATATGCATTGTCCAATCCTGACGATACGCCCGTTCAACTTGACGAAAATTTTGATTCGTACCTTATTCACCTGATAGGTCTTTCCGAGGGCGATTGGGTATACGCTTTGGAAACCAATGCTTCAGGCGTCAAAGACGGCACATACACCGTGTCGGTTATAACCGAACGTGTCAAGCCAATTAATTTTGTCCTGAATTGAGGTGTGGGAATGAAGGCAACCGTAAAAATAAAATCACCGATTACAAAGGGTGTTGCTAAAGTACCTGTGGTCATGCAGATGGAAGCATTGGAATGCGGAGCTGCAAGTCTTGCAATGATTCTTGCTTACTACGGAAAATGGATTCCGCTTGAACAGGTACGCCTTGACTGTGGAGTTTCACGTGACGGCTCTAATGCGAAAAACATTCTTCGTGCGGCTCGCAGTTATGGACTTTCTGCAAAGGGGTATCGCTATGAGCCTGAAGTCCTGAAAAAAGAGGGCAGGTTTCCATGCATTATCCACTGGAATTTTAATCATTTTGTAGTTCTCAATGGCTTTCGGGGAAATAAAGCGGTACTTAATGATCCTGCAAAAGGGACATATACTGTCCCGATGAGTACCTTTGATGAATCGTTTACCGGAATTTGCCTGATACTTGAGCCAAATGAGAATTTCGTTCCGGAGGGCAAACCTCAGTCCATGCTTGCTTATGCAAAAAAGAGACTTGTCGGTGCAGGTGCAGCAATTGTATTCGTTATCCTGACTGCTGTTATTACGTCACTTCTCGGTATTATTACCCCTGCATTTTCACGTATTTTTCTTGACAGATTACTGACGGGTGAAAATCCCGATTGGCTCATGCCGTTTACGCTCGCACTTGCAGGCATAAGTGTGGTTCAGCTTGTTGTTGCATGGATACAGGCGGTTTATTCGCTAAGAATTAATGGCAAGCTTGCTATGGTTGGAAATACCACATTTATGTGGAAGGTTCTGCGTATGCCGATGGAATTTTTCTCTCAGCGTATGGCAGGTGATATTCGAAGCAGACAGTCGTCAAATGCTATGATTGCCGGACAGCTTGTAAACACCTTTGCACCGCTTGTACTGTATGCAGTTATGATGAGTTTTTATCTTATTGTTATGCTCAGATACAGTGTAATACTCACACTTATCGGGCTTGCTTCGGTGCTTGTAAACCTTATTCTTTCAAGCATTATTTCAAAAAAACGCATTAATATTACTCGTGTTCAGATGCGTGATGCAGGTAAGCTTGCCGGAACAACCGTTGCAGGCATAGAAATGATTGAAACAATAAAGGCGAGCGGAGCTGAAAACGGTTTTTTTGAAAAATGGGCAGGATATCAGGCAAGCGTCAATACGAATATGGTTCGTTTTCAACGCATGAATCAGCTTTTAGGATTGCTGCCGACTCTTGTAAGCTCACTTTGCGATACAGCTGTACTTATGACGGGTGTTTTCCTTGCAATGAAGGGAGAATTTACCGTTGGCATGATTATGGCATTTCAGGGATTTCTTTCATCATTTATCTCTCCTGCAACAACGCTGATTTCCGCAGGTCAGACCTTGCAGGAAATGCGTACTGACATGGAGCGTATTGAGGATGTTATGAAATATCCAACAGATGTCACTTTTGAAAATTCCGATGACAGTGAAAATATCGAATATGATAAACTTTCCGGAAATATTGAAATCAAAAATGTTACTTTTGGTTATTCACGCCTTGCAGAGCCGCTGATAAAGAATTTCAGTATGTCACTCAAATCCGGCAGCCGAGTTGCATTTGTAGGTCCTTCGGGGTGCGGTAAATCCACAGTTTCAAAGCTCATATCCGGACTTTATAAGCCATGGAGCGGTGAAATACTTTTTGACGGAAAACCTATGTCAAAAATTGACCGAAGTGTATTTACCGGTTCTCTTGCAGTTGTGGATCAGGATATCATTCTGTTTGAAGATACGATTGCAAACAATATAAAAATGTGGGACAATTCCATTGAAGATTTTGAAATGATTATGGCTGCACGTGATGCACAGCTGCATGAGGATATTATGCAGCGTGAAGGCGGTTATCAATACAAATTGACTGAAGGTGGAAAAGATTTTTCAGGCGGACAGAGGCAGCGTATGGAGATAGCCCGTGTGCTTGCACAGGATCCTACCATTATTATTTTGGACGAAGCAACAAGTGCTCTTGATGCAAAAACCGAGTATGATGTGGTGAAGTCCATAAAAGACCGTGGAATAACCTGCATTGTTGTGGCACACAGACTGTCAACTATCCGTGACTGTGATGAAATTATCGTAATGGATCAGGGAAATGTAGTTGAGCGAGGAACTCACGAAGAGCTGATGAAAAATGGCGGTGCATATACACAGCTCGTATCAAACGAGTAGGGAGGCAGATGAAATATGGGTTGGTTTGACGAGCAAATAAGAGATCGCAAGCAAAATGACGATGACGCTTTTGCAGAAGCATTTTCCAATATGGCATCTGCTGTAATGGGCAAAAGAATTGAAGCATCTCTTAACGATGACCGTACCGTTACTAAAGATGCAATTGATGAGATTTTAAAATATTACCATGTAAAAAGCCGAGAGGTTCCCGATAATATCTCTGATATGAACGAACAGCTTGAATATTTGATGCGTCCATATGGCATTATGCGGCGTACGGTTAAGCTTGAAAACGGATGGTACCGTGATGCTGTCGGTGCAATGCTTGGTGTGTTGCGAGAGAGTGGAAAGGCGGTGGCTTTGATTCCGACAGGGCTTTCGGGATATAGTTTTCTTGATATTGAAACAGGTAAGCGTAAGCGTATAAGCCGCCGAAATCAGCACTTATTTGATACGGAAGCAATTGCTTTTTATAAGCCTTTTCCGCTAAAAAAACTCAGCCTTGCTTCACTTGCGGTTTATATTGCACGAACACTTTCAGTATCTGATTTTGTGATGATCGCTTTGGCAACGCTTTCACTGTCACTTATCGGTATGATTTCTCCGATACTTAGCAAGCTTTTGTTTGGTAGTGTTCTGCCGTCCGGAAATTTTGACACGCTTCTTTCAATTGCATTTTTTACCGTGTGTGTTTCTGTAAGTACATTGCTTATTTCAGCCGTCAAAAGCATGATTACGACACGTATTGAAACAAAACTGAATATTTCTGTTGAAGCAGCAACCATGATGCGTGTGATGTCGCTTCCCGCAGATTTTTTCAAGCAGTACAGTTCGGGTGAGTTGTCAAGCCGAGCGGCTCAGGTAGGTGCACTTTGCAAAATGCTGGCATCCACTGTCTTGTCAACAGGACTCACCTCACTGTTTTCTATCATATATATATCGCAGATATTTGTTTATGCTCCAACGCTTGTTGTGCCTGCATTAATAATTCTGCTTGTGACTGTAATATTTTCTTTAGTGTCATCACTTGTGCAGATGAAGATAAGCACTCGTCAAATGGAACTTTCCAGTAAGGAAAATGGTATGACCTATTCACTCATTACAGGAATACAGAAAATTAAGCTGGCAGGTGCTGAAAAACGAGCTTTTGCAAGATGGGGAAATCTCTACGCAAAGAGTGCAAAGATGATGTATAATCCGCCGATGTTTATAAAGATTAATTCGGTTATAAGCCTTGCAATAAGCCTTGCGGGAACGATAATTATGTACAGTATGTCGGTCAGGTCAGGTATTTCTGTTGCCGATTACTATGCTTTTAACACTGCATACGGTATGGTATCCGGTTCATTTATGGCACTTGCAGGTATTGCACTCAGTGCGGCACAGATCAGGCCGATTCTGACTATGGTCAAACCGTTTTTTGATACCATTCCCGAAATTTCCGATGGAAAACAGGTATTAACACGACTTTCCGGCGGAATTGAACTGAATAATGTTTCCTTTCGATATGAAGAGAACATGCCGCTTATTGTGGACGATATGTCATTGAAAATTCGACCGGGACAATATGTTGCAATTGTAGGAAAGACAGGCTGCGGAAAGTCAACCCTGATGCGTCTGCTGCTTGGGTTCGAGCGTCCGCAGAAAGGTGCGATATATTATGATGGCAAGGATTTGGAACGCATTGACCTTCGCTCTCTCAGACGCCGTATCGGTGTGGTGATGCAGAACGGGAAATTATTCTTAGGAGACATTTATTCCAATATCATAATTTCTGCACCATGGTTGTCTCAAAGTGACGCTTGGGAAGCGGCAGAACTTGCCGGAATTGCCGATGATATCAGAAAAATGCCAATGGGAATGAATACGGTTATTTCCGAAGGTTCAGGCGGCATATCGGGAGGACAGCGTCAAAGATTGATGATTGCACGTGCTATCGCACCAAAGCCTAAAATTCTGATGTTTGACGAGGCAACGAGTGCACTTGACAATTTGACACAGAAAAAAGTGTCAGAATCGCTGGCAACACTGAAATGTACCAGAATCGTAATTGCCCACCGCTTGTCAACGATAAAACAGTGTGACAGAATTATCGTGCTTGATAAAGGAAAAATCATTGAGGACGGCAAGTATGACGAGCTTATCGCCGCAAACGGTTTTTTTGCTGAACTGGTTGCAAGACAAAGGCTTGATGACGTAGCTGAAACGGATTCATAACAATTTGCAAATTTATTGCATTGCTATAGGCAGTATACATATTCATTTTGCGGTGTTACCTTAAATAATTAAGTATATTATTTTTACAGGAGGTGCTATATGAAAAAAGAAGAAAAGCAAAACAAGCCAATTGAGGAAATTGCTCCAGAGAAACTGAGCGATGAGGAACTTGGCAATGTAAGTGGCGGTAAAAGAGTGATCATTACCTATGATGAGAATGAATCTCTTCAGAAGCCTTTTTGCAAGGAATAATGCAAAAATGTCTGAGAACATTTAAACTTTTACATTTTAAGGAGGAACTGATTATGGAAATGAACAATGAACTGCTTGCAAAAGCAAAAAAAGCAAAAACCCTTGAAGAACTTATGACTATTGCAAAAGAAAACGGAACAGAACTCAATGAAGAAAGTGCAAAGGCATATTTTGATTTGCTGCAACCGAAAAACGGTGAGCTTTCCGATGAAGAGCTTGATAACGTTTCAGGCGGCGGTTGTTATAATGGCGACAGATTGATCGTTACAATTAGGAATCGCTGCAATTATTGGGTATGCAAAACAGACGGAGAAAGCTATATGGACAGTTGGGCAGGTGGTATTTGTAAGAAATGTGGCTGTGCATCGGTTTGTGAGAACTGCAAGTATTGTTCCTACGAAAAAGGACTCTGGCTTTGCAATAATGATAAAAACAGAAAGAATTAATAGGAGGAAAAATTATGAAAATGAACAATGAACTGCTTGCAAAAGCAAAAGGAGCAAAAACCCCTGAAGAACTTTTGGCAATTGCTAAAGAAAATGGAACAGAACTCAATGAAGAAAGTGCAAAATCATATTTTGATTTGCTGCAACCGAAAAACGGTGAGCTTTCCGATGATGAGCTTGATAACGTTTCAGGCGGCTGTAACAATAGTGACGGTCGAGAGATTGTTTCAGCTTTTTATATATGCGATAAATATGTCTGTAGTAAATGCGGCGGCGGATGTGTAGTGAGTACTTTAAAAAATGCGTATTGCAAGGAATGCGGCAGACTAGCCAATTGTACAAACTGCAAAAATTGTTCCTATGAAAAGGGTCTTTGGCTTTGCAATTACTAAGTAAACAAAACAAATATTAAGACAACACAGCACATTCTTGTGCTGTGTTACCTTTTCTTGAAAACAAGCGGCACGCAAATATTCCGAAATGAATTGCTGAACGAGGAATCTGCGAAAAACCGCAGGGAGGAAAAACAGATGTACTATACTCTGAACGAAAATATAGCACTGCGTTCATGGAATCTCGTTCCTTATGCTTACTACATAAAAGGTGAACGCAATGCCAAAGGACTTAAAAAAGAAGAATTTGAATTTTTGTCGTCATGCGATGGAAGAACAGATTTGCCAACTCAAGAAGAAAGCCAGCTTGCAAGTAAATTTCTTGTAAACGGGTTCATTCAAAAAGCGGAAAGCGGTAAGGTATTGTCAGATTGGAGCAAGCCGCGTATATGCTTAAACCGTTATTTTCCGGCAATGAACTGGATGATTACAGGCAAATGCAATTACAACTGCATTCACTGTTTCAATGCCGCAGATAACGCACCGCTTATGAGCGAGTGGAGCATGGACGAGGCAGACAGACTTCTCGATCAAGCACGTGATTGTGGAATCAATGCCTTTACGATTACCGGCGGTGAACCAATGCTTCATCGAAATTTTTTTGATATTCTGGAAGGCATTTATTTGCGTGGAATGTATGTAGAGGAGCTGAATACAAATGGGTATTTCATTAATCAGCAAACTCTTGAACATATGAAGTCGATTGGGTGTATTCCGCTTATGAAAATATCCTTTGACGGTATCGGGTATCATGATTGGATGCGTAATCACAAGGGTGCTGAGGAAACAGCACTGCATGCAATAAAGTTATGCATTGAAAATGTCAAGGTGCAGACGAATATGAATCGTCGCAATTGTGATTGCATGCTGAAAACAGCAGAAATGTTTGACACCATGGGCGTAGGCGAGATGCGTATAATACGCACAACTGAGGCTCCACGATGGGTACAAAATGCGGGAGATGCCTGTCTTACGCTTGAAGAATATTTTAATGAATCATTGCTTCTTTGGCAGAAATATGCGCAAGGCGATCATAATATGGAACTGACCGTTTGGCAGTTCGGAACATTGTACCCGAAATCAAAATTTTATACGCTTACTGCTGTAAACTCCTGTACGGGCGAATACCGAGACAGTGCACCTGTGTGCAAAGGCAATCGAGGTATGGTCGCCGTTGCGGCAAATGGGAATGTATTCCCATGTCATCAGATGTCGGGCTATTATGAACAGCATGGTGATACTCTCGGCAATGTGAAGCAGATACCGCTTAGCCAGTTACTGTCCGGCGGAAAATACATTGATGAGGTTTGCACCACGCTCGGAACTCTTCGTGAGAAAAACGAGAAGTGCAGAAAATGTGAATATTTTGAGCACTGTAACGGCGGTTGTCGTGCCATAGCATTAGCTCTTACCGGAGATAAACTTGGTATTGATCCGTCAAAATGCTTGTTTTGGGAAAATGGCTATGATAAGAAAAATTCAGAACATCTTTCGGGCTATAGTACAGTCATATAATTGTATGGATTGCAAAATGTAAGGAAGTGTGTACGGTATTTCAACGGGTGGACAAATTGTGAACAAAATATATTTTTACTATTATCAAAAGAGCTTTTTTATAATCATTAGCATATGAAAATCGTAATTTCTTACACTGCATTTCTGTTTGCTGCTAAAATTTTGCTTTACTTTTTTGTATATTTATTTACGTTTACGGCAACATTGCACAAAGTACGTCAAAAGACTTTGCAAGTTTATGACGACAATCTTTATGTGGTGTTGCCTTACAATTTATTCGCAGTTTGTTCGTACAAAATTTACTCATTAAAATACCTTGTTTTAAATGTTCCAACATATTGACATTTAGATTGAAATGTGGCATTCTTATTATTAAGACAATACCGTACAATGTTCACATTAACGTTTTGCACGAAATCTGACTTAGCATATTTTGCATAAATTTTTAGTGGCATTGTTTTAACAAGCAAGGAATGAAATTGTTGAAAAATGGTGGCAAAATAAGTTTATATGAGCAAGGAAAAATGAACATCAATTAAAAATGAAGAATAAGGAAAATTTATAATGGAAAAAAGAAAAGTTGTTATTGATATGAAAGGCATCAAAAAGAAGTTTAACATCGGGAAACCAAATGAGCTAGAGATTCTTCACGGAATTGATCTGACAATCTATGATGGCGAATTTGTTGCAATTGTTGGAGAGTCTGGCTCTGGAAAAAGTACATTGATGAATATTATCGGTGCCCTTGACCGTCCTACAGAAGGGGAGTATTTTTTTAATGGCAAACAGCTTTCAAAAATGTCTGACAAAAACCTGAGTAAGATCAGAAACAAGACTATCGGCTTCGTGTTTCAGAATTTCAATCTGATTTCCAGAACTTCAGCACTAAAAAATGTTGAGTTACCAATGATGTATGGTCATGTGTCAGCGAAGGAAAGATCGAAGAAAGCAAAAATGCTGCTTGATATGGTGGAGATGGCCGATCGTTACGATCATAACCCAAATGAACTATCAGGTGGTCAGAAACAGAGAGTGGCAATTGCACGTGCAATGGCAAACGATCCTGCAATAATCCTTGCCGATGAACCAACAGGAGCTTTGGACTCTAAAACGGGACGCACCATTATGGACCTTTTTCATAGTCTTCACTCTCAAGGTAAAACTATAGTACTCATCACTCATAACTTGGAACTTGCTAAAGAGACGGAGCGAATTGTTATGATTTCTGATGGTTCAATTGTGGAGGATGTAAGACAAGACGTAACAACACAAGGCACATAAACTGGTGGAAAAATTATGTTCAGAAACAAGTGCTAATGTATAAACAATGGGCAGATGTTCCCTTATGTTATTAAAAATGTATAAATTGTTTACAATAAACAAAAAACATGACTTATTCAACAACTATATTTATAGCAATTCATGGTTTTTATAAAAAAATTTGACATCTATTTTTGTGCGTGTTATGCTAATATTATAATTCAAGAAACTATTTAGTGGAAATGTTCAATATTTACTGTATCCATATAGTGTGATTTAGCGTTTTGTTGATCTAATACAGATTATAGATCTAAATATTTTTATTATTTGTTATGTAATAACAGTTTTTTTGTATAAGTCGAGTAAGCTATAAACATTTACTCACTCTAATAATTGTACGAAAAGGTCAGGTTTTAAGTTTATGAATTCCAAACCATTTATTCATCTCTACCGTTCTCCACGCGGTTACTACTTATATGATGTTAATAAGGATACAATCATTGCTGTAAGTAGTGCTGTTTATAATTATCTTGATGATAAAAAAAGCTTTGAGGAATTATCATCAGAAGATCAGTGCTATGTTAATGAGCTTAAGGTAAGCGGCTATCTTTCAAGTAAACGTTATTCAGAAATCAGACACCCAGGTCTCGACAGAATGGAGTATGAACTTAATAGAAGATGCAGTCAACTTATCTTACAGGTTACTCAGGCATGCAATCTTGTATGCTTCTATTGTCCTTACGCAAATAAAACAGGCGGTGCTTTACAGCGAGATCACTCAAATAAGATGATGTCATGGGAGACTGCTAAGGCTGCTATTGATTTTTATTTTGAGCATTCTATTGACTGTGAGGAAATTTCTATTTCCTTTTATGGCGGTGAGCCTCTTATCGCTTATAATTTGGTTAAAAAGTGCGTTGAATATGCTGAGGAACTTTTTGCAGGCAAAAAAATTGTTTTCAATATGACAACAAATGCTACTCTTTTTACTGATGAGATGATAGATTTCTTTTACAATCATAATTTCTCACTTCTTTTTAGTATCGATGGGCCTGAGAAAATTCACGATATAAACCGCCGCAGATCAGATGGCACAGGAAGCTTTAAGATTGCTTTTGCTAATCTCCGCAAGGTGGCTGAAAAATACGGTGATGCTGTTAAAGATAAGATTGGAATTAATACTGTTATTAATCCGGCTAATGATGCTGATCTTCTTATTTCACTTTTTGATGATAAGTTATTCAAAGAGTATCCTATCAATGTTTCTATGACTTTGGCTGAAGATATAATGCTTGAGGATAAGATTGAAGTAACAGACCTTTACACCGAGAAAATGAATTATCAGTATTTTCTTGGTTTGCTTAAAGCTCTTAAGATTGTTGACGGCGTGGAACTTATACCTTCTGTTAAAAGTTATGTTGAAACACTAACAAAGACTTATGCTTCATTTAAGAAGAACAGTGCAGGTCTTGCTGATATCGGAGCACCCGGAGGTCCGTGTATTCCAGGTCAGCGGCGTCTATTTGTAAATGCAGATGGAGATATGTATCCTTGTGAGCGTGTAAGTGAAGTTGTAGATGTAATGAAAATCGGAACTCTCGAAAAGGGATTTGATTTTAAGCAAGCAGCAGCTCTTCTCAATGTCGGCTCACTTACTCCTGAGAAGTGTAAGAACTGCTATGCTTCTTCAAAATGCCAAATATGCGGAAAAGACTGCATCAGTGATAATGAATTTTCTGCTGCTGAGAAGGTAAAACATTGTAATGAGGTTTATCACAATTTCGATAGTGAAATTCTTTCTATGATTGTTATGAAGGAACGTCGTACAATATATAAAAGGAGGGGCTGCTGATGAATTGTCTTATTTATCCTTTTAGAAGTGTGCATGAAGCGTTGGTTAGTACAATTAACAGTACAAGAAAAGATATTAATGTCGTAACAAAAGTTGCCCCAAATGGATATGCTCCTGCACTAAAGGAAAAAGGCTATGAGTTTACTACTGATTTTAATGAGGCTCTCAAGAATGTCGAGGGGGTTATCATTTGCGATTGCAGAGATTCTAAATGGATGACAAAAGATCTTATTGTAAAGATTAAGCTTGCTCTTAACAGCGGCAAAATAGTTTACAACTGCAACGAATTAAAAAAAGAGGCAATCGAAGAAATAGAGTCTATGCCTGGTTTCGACAACAAAAAGTTTATAAATCTCGCCGTTTATCCTGATAAAGATAAGCTTTCTTCTGAATATTTTGTTGATGTAGATTGTCCTGTCATAGCAATTGGAAATATGCTGAGAGGGCTTGACAATTCTACTGGTCTGTTTGAGCTTACAAGAAGATTCGGTGAGAGAGGCTTCAAAACAGTTCCTGTAGGAATAACATTTGATTGTAAGCTCATTGGAGGATATGTTTTTCCAACAAATATATTTGATTTTGCCATTAGTGAAGAAGACAAGATCGAACTAATCAACAGCTATATAAATGATGTTCAGATTCGGACGGGTGCTGATGTTATTGTTCTTGATATTCCCGATGGATTCATGAAATACTCAGATGAAGTGAGAGAGGGCTTTGGTATAAGGGCACTTATGACAACAAGTGCTGTAAGTATTGATTTCTTTATTCTTAATATTCCTTCAGATCAGATTGATGGAGTTATGATGCCTAAGCTTAATACTCATTTTGAGCAGAAGTATAATATCAGTATTGATGTAGTTGCTATTGATAGTAAGTATATTCAGCATGATGATACTATAGAGAGCCAGACTGTATGTTACTACCCCGCAAATGATAGACATGTAGATGAGGCGGTTGCTGTATTTGATGAGGTGCAATCGATTGTGTTGACTATTCGTTTGAATGACAGAAACCGTTATGCTGATGTAGTGTCAAGATGTGTATCTAAATTATCCGGAATTATAGAGGAATTATAAATATGAAATTAAACAGGCAGGAAGTCACTCCTAAGCTTATAGAGATAATGAATAATATTAATTGTCAACCCGAATTGTATGTTGAGGAAAATTATGATTTTTCCCTAACCGGCGGTGTTTTACAATGGAGTGAATATGATTTGATTTTTTTGGTCATGGAGCTTATTGAGGAGTTTGGTATTACTTTTGACAAAGCTGATTTTGAAAATTATCGATTCAATACCATTAACAATGTTCTTGATGTTATTTGTAGCAAGGAGATTACATAAACTACACTAAAAATGAGAAAATAATGTGGGATTATGCAGATTTTCTTTAATTAAAGGTATTGGCATTATATTTAATCAATTTCATTATTATTATTTGTGTGATAAGTCACAATGATAAATATTTCGGTAAAATTTTAAAAGTTGATTCTGTGTTGATTCTGTAAAGAATTAAAATTAAACTGATAAATACAAAGGATTAAAAAAATAAGGTAACGCTGCCCAAAAATTGTGCTGCAGAAATGCAGATATATTTTCGTCAGACTGTATGGAGTTTTTGAATGCGTAATGACATATGGTAAGAAAATTATGTGTAATATGACGGGAAATATACACGTTTATGACGTACAAAGTCTTTTGACGTATTTTGTGGAGTGTCGCCTTAATAAAAATAATTTTTAAAGGAGAATATTACAATGAAGAAAATTTCTAAAACAAACTCATTCAATCAGGTTGAGGCTTACAAGTGCGGCTCTTGCTCTTGTAGCTGTGCATGTGCATGTGGGCTTACATCTCTTCCTAAGAGTACTGCTAAGAGCAATGCTAGCTCTAGCAACAGCAGCGGCACAAGTAAGCGTAAAGCTAAGTCTAACAATTAAGATTTGACGGCTGATTTTTCAGTAGATACTTAATTTAAAGAACTGTTTATCATGTGTTTAATGCATAATATATTCTAATGAAGTAGTTATTTAATGTTGATATACAAAGAGGAATGTAAATTCCTCTTTGATTTTATCCAAGTTTTTTCAAGGAGTTCCAGATGTTTAAGTACGTAAAAAAAATTCTATCATATTTTTCTCCTTATAAGTGCAGAATGTTAATTATATCATTATGTGCTGTTGTAAATATGGTAGTTAGCTTTTTTATACCGATTCTATCATCCAAAATTGTTGATGATGGTCTTATTAGCAAGAATTTTAAAATAATTGTTATAACCAGCTGTGCTCTTATCGGACTTTACATCGTTAACAGTATATTTGAGCTTATACTGGAGAAGAACAGACTTTTTGTTTATAATAATCTTCATTATGATATTGAAAGAAAAGCCTTTAATCACCTGTTAAGTGTAAAATTAAGCTTTTTTAATAACAGAAACTCTACATCTATAAGTAACATGATTGTTCAGGATGTAAGCGCTGTTTCTACATTTGTCAGTGCTGATGCTTTCAATGTAATTATCGGTCTTCTTTCCTCAATAAGTGCAGCTGTTTCACTCTTCTTTATGAACTGGAAACTAGGTATAGCTGTTCTGTTGTTTATACCAATCAATTTGATATTTTCTTTTATTATGACGAAAATGAACACAAAAACTGTTGAAAAATATCTTGAAAAATCTGATGAATATAATAACTGGTTTGGAGATTCCGTAAATGGTGTCAAGGAGATCAGACTTTTTGGAGTTCAGAAGCTTAAATGTTCTGAAATTCGCAAAAAACAGAAAGAGCTTATTAATCTTAATATCAAGCGTGATATTATCAGTAAGTTGAATGACGAAATCGAAGTTGTTTTGTTCAATGGCTTCTCCATAGGATTGTATATTGTGGGTGGATATTTCATGCTCAAAAACAATCTTACTGTTGGTGAGGTAATTGCATTTCAGACATATTCCGCCATGGTAGCCAACCCGATCATTTACGGTATACATATGATGATGCAGGTAGTTCTCCTTACTCCATTCATTAAAAGACATTTTGAGTTTATGGAGTATGAGGATGAAACCAGCGGAAATGTTGTAATCAAGAATAGTGGTGACATTGAGTTCAGAAATATATGTTTTTTCTATAATTCTGAGAATCAACTTATCAATGATCTTAATTTTACTATTCCAAGAGGAGGCAAGGTAGCACTCATCGGAAATAATGGCGTTGGCAAAACTACCACGCTGAATCTTATTTTGCGTTTCCTTTCGCCTGTGAGCGGTCAAATCCTCATGGATGGACGAAATATCAATGAATACGAAATAACCTCCTACCGTAAAATGTTTGCAGTAGTAAATCAGGATGTTTTCCTGTTTAATGATTCTATACTGAACAATATCTGTCTCTATAATGATTTTGACAAACACAGGCTGCACGAGATAATTAAACTTGTAAATTTGGATGGACTTGTAAACGAAAGAGGTCTCAGTTACAATGTGGGCATTAACGGAAGTAAACTTTCAGGAGGTCAGAAACAGAAGATCGCCTTGGCAAGAGCACTTATTTATGACAGTCCTGTTATCATCCTCGATGAGGCTACATCTAATCTTGATCTTGAAACGATAAGCGTTATAAAGAAACTTCTGGAAACAGAGTTTAAGAACCGCACTGTTATCTGTGTTACGCATACTATGGAAATATCTGAAATCTTCAAAATGAAAATAAATCTTTGATGGGTAAACTATATGATAATTGCAATTATAGATGATGGTATTTGTAAAGAGGAGATATCCTCTCCTGTGGAGGTTCACTTAATCGGATGTTTTAAAGATTTGAATTTTGAACAGACCGATCATTACTCACACGGTACAATCTGTGCCAAAATAATAGAAAAATATTCTTCACCGGATAAGATAATAGATATTCCTTTTCTCAATAAAGAGGAATCAGCAGATCTTCTTGATATGTGTACAGCTCTTGAATACTGTTCCGAATTGAATGTAGACGTAATAAATCTTAGCAGTGGTTGTTCTTTTTATGACAGCAATACTGCTGTATATTCACGGTTGGTAGCTATATGCAGGAAGTTATACTATCGGGGTGTAAAGATTTTTGCTGCACAGAATAATGTTGGTAATATGACAATTCCTGCACAGTTTCCATATGTTATAAGTGTTGAGCAGTATGATAAAGGCAGAATGAGTACGCAATCTCTTTTTAGGCGATCGGATATTTATACAGAGAGTGTTCATTCTATTGTATTAAATGGTGTGAAAAAAAAGTCCATGCTGTGTAACAGTTACGCCTGTGCTTATGCTTCAGCCTGTGAGATAGCAGGTAAAAAGGCTGTTTTTAAGAAATATTTCGTTTCTGATACTATTAATTCTTCATTAATATCATACCGTTCAAAGCAGCTTAGAAGTGATGTGTTTGAGCTTTATATGGATGAATCTTCAATAGCTGTTGGACGCATATATTTTCATAATATGTCTGCATCAGAACAGAAATTTCTCAAAAAGAACAATATGAAATCACTTGTTTTGAGGGACGATGAGGAACAAATTGAGTTTATAACAGAATGTTCAAAATTTTTTGATAATATAGAGATACCTTATGTCTTTATTCAAAGACATAAAAAGGCTATGGAAATTGCTGAACTGCTCAATTCAGAATTTCTTACAAATGAGTATAAGTCTTCTGTGATATCTTCAAATATGAAGGATTTTCTGTCAGGAGCAGTTTACTCTCCTGATAAATGTGTGGAGAACTTTGCCAGACTATTTGCTTATTACAACAGCTGTAATATTATGATTATTATTTGCAATATAAAACAGCAAAAAAACAGTGATGATATTTACATAGTTATTAATGATAACGGATACACACTAATTGTTGGTGGAAAAGAAAAAAAAATTACCGAAGCAAATAAACTGTATAAGGAAATAATTGAATCGTTTTAAATGATTACTATAAAAACCATCTCACAGCTTGATTACGAGTGTGTTTCGGTTTTTAGCACATGTAGCAGTAAGGTGAGGTGGAATAATGTTTTTTGGAGTATACAATAGTTGGCCGGATTATGATTTGGTTATAGATTATATCTATGCAAAACTTCTGCGTCTTAAAAAACCGTGGGGATGCTATATCTCTTTGAAAGATATCAATAGGGTAAAACAACTTGAAGATGCAGTTTATCCGGAAGAGCTGCGGGGATATACAAATGTAACAAGCAAAAAAGAATTTGTTAAAAGGCTGAGATGTTATGATGCAGCACAGATTGATTATATCATTGATGATAATTTTTTCTTCTTGTCTACAATTCATTACAATTGCGTCTACATTAGGGACATTGGAATTTCATCAAATAATCCTAAGAAGGTTTTGGGTGTATTCAAGGAAATGATTGAAAAATATACTCGCATAAATAAACCTGTCTATATGGAATCACGGGAAAAAACTTCGTATAAGCTTATAAAGTTTTATGAGAAAAGGAAGTATTTCATTATTACTGAGGATGAATTAATAAAACTTGGAGGTGAAGTATTCCACCGGCTAAAGCTTGTGGCACCTGTTAAGTAGGAGATAATTAAAAAAGAAAGACTAAGAAATGATTCTTACGTTTGCCATTATTTCAAAACTTTGCAATGTATTGCTATAATAGTTTTATATAATATTAAAAGCAACATCGCCGTTTTTTATACATGTGCGGTGTAAACCAAACTATAATTGAAAGGAGAAAAAATGAACAATCATTTTGTATCTTCAATTTTGACATTGATTTTTGTCTCATCTATGCTAGTTGGCTGTAAAGAAAGTAGTGAAGACCTTGTTTTTTATGTTTCTGCTGATGAATGCGATGAACATATGCTTACAAAGAATGTTAATATCACAGGAGTGGTTGAATCAAAAGATGCGGGGGTTTATAAAGTTTCAACAAAACTTCAAAGTTTCCGTATCAAATCCTTAAAAGTCCGTAGCGGTGATGAGGTTAATGAAGGTGATGTTATCTGTGAACTTGATAGTGATGAAATTGAAAAAGATATAAAGGCTGTCGAGGAAAGACTTAAAAATGCACAGAGTATAGATGAGCAGAATATCAATGAATTGAATGCGGAGATAAGTAGAAATAAAAAAATGCTCGATCTGAAGATCAAGCAGATTGAAGAGGATATAAGCTCTGATCAGAAGAAGTACAATGAGGCAGAGCAGAACTTCAATCGTACTAAATCAGAACTTGAAAGCACTGAAAGAGCGTATAGCGATGCTGTGAATAATCTTGCAAATGCTGTTGGTGACGAAACAGTTTATTACTCTGAACTTTGTGAAAATTTGCTTCAAAAAATCACTGTAAGTCGTAACGAAATGGAAAGCTATTCTTCCGTTATGACTAGTATCAAAACAAAGCTTGACGACTATAATTATCAGATTGAGATCACAAAGCTTGAATTTGAAAAGAAGATTGCAGATTCACAGCTTGAAATTGACACATATCAGTCTAACGATGAACTAAAAGAGCAGTTGCGTGAGCTTAAAGAGTCTCTGGAGGAGTGTATTGTTTACGCTCCTTGTAATGGTATTGTCAAGGATGTTTATGTTACCAGCGGTCAGGTAAGCAGCGAAAGCAGTATCATTACAATAGTCCAGAAGGATAAAAAAATCATCCACGCAAGTCTTAATGATAATGATGTTTTACTAGTGGATGAGGGGATGAAAACTGAGATAAACTTTGGTCAGGAATCCGTTATTGGTGAAGTCACCAGAATTAACCGTATCAAAGGTGAAGACGGCTTTGATGTGTACATTGACGTTAGTGAAACGAATAAATTAAATATCGGTATGTCTGTTACCAACAGCATAAGGATCTTTGAAGAAGAGGCTCTTTCTGTAAATAAAAATGCTCTTATTGAAGATAATGGCGATTACTATGTTTATGTTGCTGTTCCTCAGGCTAACGATAGTTACATTGCCGAGTATAAGCCTGTTACTATTGGTATTCAGGATGATGTAAATGCTGAAATCTGTTCTGGTATCAGCAAAGGTGATATTGTGGTTACTTCAGAAATGGAGTACCTTGAGGATGGAGCATGTGTCGAGATAAAGACAGCTTCTGATTAAAAATAACAATGATGAGGAGAAAAAATGATATATTTTTTTGAACAGGTCGGAGCAATTATATCTGATATGCTGAAGAACAAGCTGCGGATATTGCTTACAATGTCTGGAATCATCATTGGTGTATTATCAGTGGTATTGATCCTATCAGTTGAAAATGCAGCATCTTCAACCGTAAATAACTATTTTATAGGTACACTGGGGAAAAACAGCATTTCCTCAATGATTCCGATTGCTTCCAAGGTGGATTATCGTTTCACTTACAATGAATTAAAAGATATAGCTTCAAAAATTGACGGAGCTATCGGAGCGTTGGTTAAATCTCCTGATAATATTTCCGGTCGTATCAGCATTAACAGCGAAAAGTACTCAATTGCCAGTGTAAGAGGGGTAACACCTGCATATGCTAAGGGTACAAACGTGCTTATGGTGAAAGGGCGGTTCATAAACGAATATGATTGTGAGAAATGTTCCTCTGCAGCTGTTATATCCGATATAACAGCTGTTAACTGCTACGGCAGCGTTGAGAATGCTATAGGTAAGACCTTTGTGCTGCGCAGCGGAACAGTTAACGTAGAGGCTACTGTTGTAGGCGTATACAAATGCCTGGATACTACAGGTAAGATGGGTAATACCAAAGATTTAAGACAATGGAAATCTGATGTTTATTGTACATATGAGTACGTTAATAAGTGTCTCGGGGTGGAAACCTCTTCTCTTAAGTATTATAAGGTAACTGTTATACTTGAAAATGACGCTGACGCTGAATTGGCAATGTATGAACTTGACACGCTGATGAATCGACTTAGATCAGGTGATGATTACGTTGTTACTACATACATGGGATTTTCCATTGCTGATGAGACAAAAAGCATTATCAAAACAATTACACTTGTATTTATCTGTGCGGCTTCGCTTTCACTTATTGTAGGAGGAATCAATCTGATGAATACCTTGCTCGTTACTGTTAAAGAACGTACAAGAGAAATCGGTATAAAGAAGGCACTTGGAGCGAGCAACAGGAGAATTATTTTACAGTTTCTTCTTGAATCGGTTATCATCTGCCTTACAGCTTGTCTTATTGGTATTATAATAAGTCTGGTTTTCATAGCAGTTTTAAGACGGAATATAAATTCGCTAATATCAATGATACCTGATGAGGCTTTAAGACTGTTTCTTGCAGCAAATGGAATAAATATCAGTATTAACCTGACATCAGTGGTGGTATCAGCAGCATTTTCAATCAGTGTTGGTTTAATTTTCGGTATTTATCCTGCTTTAAAGGCTTCGAAAATGCAGGTAATAGATGCACTTAGATATGAATGACAAGGAGTTTTTAGATGAAAAGAATCTTTAAGATAATTTCTATTTCTGTTGCGGCAGCAGTTGTTGTCTTGACCGGCTGGTTTTTTCTGAAAAAACAACCTGTTTATGATAATTATGATGAGATACAGCTTTTTAAAGTAAAAAGAGAGAATCTTGATAACAGTATATACATTTCCGCTATTGTTGTATCAGATGAAAGCGAGTATGTGTATTCATACGTTGATGCCCCTGTTGCCGATGTAAAGGTAAACAAGGGTGATACTGTCAAAAAAGGTGATGTCATCTGTATATTTGATTGTTCGGAGCTTCAGACAGAATATGATAATTACAAGGCTATTCTTGATCACCTTGAGAACATTGATAACATATACTCTGATACATTCAATGAGAATTCTGCTATAGAGCAAAATATTCTTGAAAGTCAGATAGCACAAGTTAAGAAGCTTATTGAAAATTACCAGAAAAAGTATGATGAGGTTCAGGCTATGGAGGCGGAATATCGCATTATGTATGAAAAAGCAGTTTCTGAACAAGATGAACTTCGCAGCAGCATTGAGAGCAGAGAGGTTTCTGCCGATAACACTGAAGAAAATAAGAATGTCGATTTAGGAAACAGCAAAGCTGAGGAAAATTCCAATGAAAGTTGGAGCGACAGGGGCAATAATATGGAAACTGCTGATTCAGATGTCAACAGCAGCTATGACAATATAAATGAACTTTATTCCCTTGCAGCTCAGAAAAAGGAATATGCCTATGAAAAGCAGCAGGAAATGAAAAAAAATGCTGAAGATATCTATGATGAGCTTAACAGCTACCGAAGAGAGCTTGATTCTCTTACAATTATGTATAACGATTCATCTGCATTTAAAGAAAGTTATTTTACTCCGGAAAATCTTACAGAGATGATTAATTCTTATACTGATAAGCTTGCCGAACTTCAAAATATGATTGACAAAAACGTCATAACTGCCACTAGAGATGGTATTATTACTGACCTTTATGTTACGCCAAATGATTATGTTTCCAATAATATGATATGTTGTATACAGAATCCTGATAAAGTGCATTTTAATGCTGTTCTCGTGCCTGATGATATCTCTGATATATCTTTGAACAGTCGGATTGTTGTAAGCATGGCTGCAAATCAGTATGGAGAGAGCGAAGGCGAAATACTTTTTATAAGTGATTGCTTTGACCCACAAAAAAACGGTTATGAGATTAACTTTACTATCGATGATATAGATGATTATAATCTGTATCCAGGATTTGAAGCTTCGGCAAAAATAGTCATTGAAAGTGAAACTGATACTCTTATTGTGCCATATGATGCAATATTTGATATTGACGGTCAGGAATATGTACGCAAATACAATGAATCGGGTGAATTTGAGGATATTCCTGTAAAAAAGGGGCTTGTCACGAACTACTATGTGGCAGTAGAAGCTTCCGGACTGTCTGAAAATGATCTTGTCGCAACAGCAATGCTGAATTGATAGGAGATTATATGCTGGATTTATTAATATACTCAGTAAAATCAATATTTGCAAATAAAGTTCGTTCGTTCTTGACTATGTTGGGAATTATTGTAGGCATAACTTCAATGCTTATAATCTCAGTAATAGGCAGAGCTTTCAACGATACATTTGCAAGCGTTACAGAACGTCTGTATAAAGCTGATAGAATGACAATGACAATAGTACCATCTGATGAAAACAAGACTTATGCTACTTATGAAGATGGTACTGTAATTGTACCGGAAACGGTAAACCTTGATATTAGGAAGATCAATGAACTGCTTGAAAGCAAAGAGTACAGCGGAGCATATGTTTCAACGGGAAACTTTATTGATTATACTTCAAAAGGTATGTATAATAGCAGAATAGATAATACGATTATCTGGTCAGCTTATGCCAACGAATTGTCAAATAACGACGATTTTTTGTTGAAAGGAAGGGACATATCGCTTTCTGATAACAAGGAATGTGCTGCTACCGTTGTAATTTCAGATGTTACTGAGCGTAATCTTTTTGGAGATGAAGAAGATTCTATCGGGAAGACTATTCTCATTCAGGTAGAAAATTCAGTTATTCCTGCTATAGTTGTGGGTGTATATATGGATTTGAGTTACTCAATCTACAATGCAGGCATTCTGTATCTAAATCATAGTTACATTGAAACGAAATACAGTAATCTCCTGAATAATCAGTACTGGCAGCGTCAGGAGTTTACTATAACAATGGAAGATATTGATAATAAAGAACTGTTCAAGCAAAAGGCAGTAACTGATATTAACAACATTCTCAATGACAGTCAGTGGCAGCTTAATGCGATTACTGACACCGAATCACTGGAATCAACAAGGAACCTTGTTTCAATAATACTTGATATAGTGTTTGCAATTGCATGTATATCACTATTTATAGGCAGTATAGGCATCATGAGCATCATGATAATCACAGTAACCGAGCGAACAAGCGAAATAGGTATTAGAAAAGCCCTCGGAGCATCTAATACGCTTATTATGTTTCAGTTCCTATTTGAGTCTTTAACCCTTTCGTCACTTGGAACAGGTTTAGGTATTTTATTAGGAATGATCATGTCCAAGATAGTAGCTATCAAAGCATCAAGTTATCTTAGTGAGGAATTTCATATGCCAATAGCAGTTAACTTAGTGTTACCTGTGGAAATGTTGATCAGTGCAGTTTTATGTGCCATATTCATAGGTATATTATTCGGTCTTTATCCTGCATTTCGTGCTTCAAAGCTGGAGATTGTTGATTCAATTAGATTTGAATAAGAATTGTCAGTTCTTGCTCCTTTTCTATAGCATTTTGTTGTATTGCTATAGAGGCAATATCACTGATTCTATTAAGCTAAGAAAAGCAAAAAATAGTCGTAAGAACATTGAATATTCTTACGACTATTTTACTTTGCTTAATGATATTAATCATTTAAAGGAGAACTGTTAATTATGTCTTAATAATGACACAGCCAATTATTTGATTTTTTTGTATTATGTAATCGTAAATGTTACACTTGCAAGCTCTCTGCCACCGTAGTCACTGCTGTAAATACGTAAATCATACTTTCCGCTGATACCGTCAGGAAGCTTCAGTCCGTTAAATGCACCGCTTTCAAAACTGTTTAGTGCTATGTAGGCAACATCCACATAATCTGCCTCCCGTTCATTATGTGGTGTATCACTGGGAACAACACCGATCCAAGCATTATTGCCATCAGAAAAATTAGCATAGGTAACATCTGCTGTGACAGAGCGGGTATCTTCGTTCCACTGCACATTTGTGATCTCCGCCTTAGGACCGTCAATAAAGAATGTCACACAAGCAAGTTCACGACCGCCATCATCATTTTCATAAACACGCAAGTCATAGTTTCCACTCAAGCTGGTGTCTGAAAGCTCTAATCCCTCAAAGTTTCCACTTTCAAACTGGGAAAGAAGTTGATACTCAATGCAGACAAAATCTGCGTCTTTTTCATTATGAGGTGTATCACTTGGCACTACACCAATCCATGCATCACTGTTATCAGGCATATTCTTATAGCTGACATTTGCAGAAAGAGTTCTGTTTTGTTCATTCCATGTAAGATTTGAAATATCTGCACGAAAAACAGTATCAGGCAGAATTTTCACTAATTCTGAACGCATTATTGAAAGGTCAAAACTGTCAATACAGCCGTCATTATTAAGATCGCCGTTTTTCCAACTGTAAAGAGTTCCTTTACCGAGTATCCATTTCTGCATAAGTACCATGTCAGCAATATTAAGATTTCCGTCAATATTTAAATCGCCTTTTATATTGCTTTTCCGTACAGAATTGAAATGAACAGTTACATTGTCCATAACTGATGGGTCAGTCTTATACTCAGAAAAATCCCAATTTTTTATTAGGCTATTCCATTCCGCCTCAGTACCTGCAAAATAAATATCAGGAACAAGCTCAAGCTCACCTATTGAATAATCAACAATATCCGTATCCAGTCTGCCATCCTCATGAATTACAAGCAGTTCGAGATATCCTGCATTTCTGGCAATAGCTGTTGGTTTAATTTCTTTCAGACTTTTCGGCAGATAAATTGCATTAAGATTTTTGCAGTTCATTGTATACCACTCGTTTAAGGTAGTTATTCCTTCGGGATATTCCAGAACAGAGAGGTTAGAATAATCAAATGCACGAAATCCTATGGTTTTTAAAGACTTTGGCAGTCTTATGTCTATAAGATTACTGCCATAAAACGCACCATAGCTGATTTCTGTAACTCCTTCAGGAATTTCAATAGATGTAATTCCGCCATATTTATGTTCACCAAAGTCATCTGTACCGCCAATACAATTAAAAGCATATATACCGATTTTTTTAAGTGTATCAGGCAGTATTACACGCTCAAGGCAAGTGTTTTTTTCAAATGCAGCATCCTCTATTTCAGCAACGCCCTCAGGTATAATAAGCGTTTTAAGATTACAGCTGCAAAAAGCATATTGAGAAATTTTCTCCATATTTTGAGGCAGTGTTATTGATTCAATTCCACAACTTTCAAAAGCGTATTCACATATTTCCACATCTGATTTTGGAAGAGTTACATCAGAGAGAAAACGATTTCTATAAAAAGCTCTTGGGCCTATGTATTCAACAGAGTCAGGAATGGATATGGAAATAAGTCCTACTCCTTCTCCTTCTCTTGGTGAAATAATATCTCTGAAGCAGGCAAATGCTGATTCTCCAATTCTTTTAAGGTTTGACGGCAGTTTTATTGTTTCTATTTTAATAGGTCCGTAAAATGCATACGCACCTATTTCCGTAATGCTGTCCGGCAGAGAAACATCAGAAAGACTATAACACTCTTCAAATAAGCTGTCAGGAATAGAAGTAACTTTTGGAGGAATAATTATTGAATTAAGACGTACATTTACGGCAAAGGTACCCTTTCCAAGTGTTGTAAGAGAATCAGGCAGAGAAATTTCTTTCAGTGTATAAATGCCGGAAAATGAATAATCCCCAACAGAGCGCAGTCCGTTTTGAATGTTAAACTGAATAGAATCATTTTCAGTGTAATCGTTATAATTTTTACCGCAGTTGGTAAATGTATAGTCTCCTATAGAAGTGACTTTTCCATGAATATCAACATTTTCTAAGCTTTGACAACGCCAGAATGCATGATTTCCTATAGATGTTATTTTAGACGGAATTTTAAGATTGACAATCTCCTGATGATCGCAAAATGCATAATCTCCAATTTCAGTTACACCGTTAAAATCAACAGAATCGAAAGCAATTGCTTTTGGGACAGGACCTAATGTTTTACCGTCCTTGCTGTAAATTATTCCGTTAACTGATTTGAAATATGGGTTTTCACTGCTGATTGACAGTTCTTCCAGTTTATCACAACCTTCTACCCATGATGCATAACCGAAATGACCTGATTCAATGTCATTTATATATAAATCTTCTGTATAACCATCAAAATTAATCAGAGTTGACGGAAAATGAATTTTTTTCAGGCTTTCACAGTTGGAAAATGCACCATATTTTATTGTAGTGACGCTGTCGGGTATAATAATTTCTGTAATGCCGCAGCCGCTGCCGTCATGAGTTGCTCCCATTTCAGCAAGTTCTTCGTCAGTATAACCGCAACCGCTGAAAGCTCCAACTCCAATTGTTGTGACCGGTTTTCCTGCAATTTCAGACGGTATTTCTGCCACTCCTGTTTTGTTTGCATCACACCCTGTTATCTCGACATATCCGTAATTGAGGTGTGACCTATACTTAAAACCATCTTCTTCGCCATCAAGCCACATTTCTATTGCTGCATTTGTGCTGAAAGCAGGAACAGATATAAAGATTGTGCTTGCCGAAAGAAATACAGATAAAATCTTTTTTGCAATATTCTTCATAAAATACCTCCCTAAATTTTATTTATGTATATTATACCACGTATTTAAACTCAAATCAATGTATTTTATGTAAATTAATAGCAATACAGCAAAATAATGTAACTAATCTGACAATTCAAACCGCATATTACCGCGTTGTCCTCCTCACCATACGACAGTATGCTTTTGTCGTCCGCCTTGTACTATGCGGTTTGCTTTTGCCATCTTATGCTGCATTGCTATAATCATAATATTTCTTGCCTTAAAGTTTTATTGTATATAACAAAAAGAGCCTTTCATTAAAGAAAAGCTCTTTTTTGTAACCAGACCGATAAGCCGAGTTCTGTCGTGTGCGGTAATTTATCTAGGCTTATCGTCGCCGATAAGCTCAAGCCGTCATTACTTTATATCCACCGAGCAGATGTTATGATATAAAGCACCAATAGACGTTGCATCGAATAGGGTTTACATAGCAGCACAGTCTCCTGTACTCTGGTAGGCTCTTACTCTACCTTTCCACCATCACCTTGAAAACAAGGCAGTATATCTCTGTTGCACTAGCCCTAAGGTCGCCCTCGGCTGCCGTTAGCAGCTATCCTGCTCTGTGATGCTCGGACTTTCCTCGTAAACTAAAGCGTTTCCGCTACCGCATAGTCTGCTCAATATTATTTTAACTTATAATAATGAAAATGTCAAGGATTTTATAAAGGCAATTTAAGACAGAAACGCACAAAGATTATGCGGTGCTTCCTTAATCCATTAGCAGTTGTAATATTTTCTGAGCATCTTTTAGTTTTAACGCTTTTACAACATGACCTTCTGTAATTTCACTGTTAAAGTAAAAAACAACTGAACATTTCTTAAAAATTTTTTGAAAGGGCGATTGTGTTATTGCTGCTTTGGCGAGTTTATCTTTTTCGGCGATTAAAGTATAGAAACTGAATGTTCTTGAATATCTGAGGTAAATTAAATTTCCGTCAATAGTGACTCCGCTTGTCAGAAGTGCTGCAAATCTTATTATTATATACCAAACAGCAGGAATTTCAGCCATTACAGTAATAAAAATAACTGCATCATGCAGCTGTTCATTATGAAATGATAAAAAACGTGTCGCAGGAAAAATGCATATTGCAATTATAACAGATGCCCATATATATTGCCAGAAGCTTGTAATTTTAGGCTTATACTGTCTGTTTGTCTTGTATTCTATATCGGTTGCTGATTTAAGGTTTTCTTTAAACTTGCCTTTGGTCTGAACAGGTAAAAGAACAGGCAAATTTTTTTTCTTGCTGGTTCCATATCCGGAGCAGTTTACATTTACAGACATTACACTAAATATTTTCATAAGAAGATTTTGTTTAAGATATATATAGTTTATCTTATTTTGACACAGTAAAAATCTTCGTGGAGTGATATTGCCGCTTTCTATTTCAATAATATGTTCATAGCGTCTGATAAAAAAACCTGAATATCGCACCATATTAATAATAAACGAAATAACCCATGCTCCCATAATTACTATAACAATGGTAAGTACAGCATACGGAATATTTATAATGAGAAATTTTGATGCCTCTGCTGTAAGCTGGTCAACAGATTCAGAAATTAAATCCTTGGCAATCTGTCCGCCCTGAAAGAAAAAAGCTGATATATAAATTACTCCTGAAAAACTGCTTGAAAATAAAACGGAGAAAAATATGATTATAATAGACTTCGGTTTATGCCTGTATACAACAGAGCTTTCAGATTCAGCCTGAGGCACTGTTCCGATTATTTTCTCGCAGACTTTGTTGTTCAAAAGCAAAACCATATCCGGAGTTTTCAATATTCCCGCACAGGTATCAGCATAAAATCTTACTGCCTTAAAGCATCTTAGATAAAAGGAATGTTCTCTTGTAATGGATGAGATATTTTCGTATGGTATTACCGTTTTTGTTTTAATAATAATACCGTTTGTATGAATAATTGCACTTTCAGTAACATCAATTTTAGAGAAAAGCCATTTAACACAGCCGAATAAAATAATAAGCAGTATAAAAAGTATGTCAAACCATGCACCCTTCAGCCATGTATAAAGCTTATCGACATCAAGTTTCATTGCCCATATTCCTCGTAAAAGAGGAAAAATCAAAAGCCATATATTTTTAATTGAGTATTTTAGTATTTTAAGCGGATGTTCTCTGTACATTGATAACCTCCCTCTGCTGCCTTAACAGTAGTCACTTCCCATGCTTCTTAATATTTCCTTAACGTCTTTGGACTTTAAAAAAAACAGCAGCATTTTTCCGCCGTAAACATAGATTATAATGAAATTAAGTCCTGTTATTTTTGAAAATGGACCTGTAATTATACTTGAATATTGTATAGAAGAATATTTTATGGTCTGTTCATTTGTAAAAAATGCACCACTGCGTTTGGTTATACTTTTCTCACCAACGTAATAACGCAAATGTGAAAACCATAAAGGCAGATATATAAAAACCGTAAATATACCTGCCGCTGAGAATAGTATGCAAACTATTAACATAAGCATGTATATAGGTATAAGATTAAATGCAAGAATTACGATTAACGCTGAAACAATAAGAATAATTGACTGCAAAAAAGAGAGAAATGTTTTATCAGCAAAAAATATTTTCATTGTATCACCTCAATTAATATATTATACCATATTTACAATCTGTTTTTCAAGGAGATGCCATAAAAATGTATTTTAATCATATTTTGGACAATATCAGCTCATTTATATGGGGCTGGGGACTTCTTTCGCTTCTGCTTTTTACAGGATTGTTTTATACTGTAAAGCTTAAAGGAATACAATTCAAGCTGTTGCCGTTTATGATAAATGCACTTAAAACTGAAAAAAACAAAGGGAATTCTTTGAATGGTATATCACAGTTTAAATCGGTATGTGCTTCGCTTGGTACTGCAATGGGTACGGGGAACATAATAGGGGTTTCTGCGGCACTTTCAGTCGGAGGACCGGGAGCTGTTTTCTGGATGATTATATCGGCATTTCTGGGTATGGCACTTGTTTACAGTGAAAATTATCTCAGCATTTTTTTTAGAAACAGAAATACAGACAGTTCCTTCAGCGGTCCAATGATATATATTGAAAAAGGTTTAGGTTCACGTATTATTGCAGTTATATTTTCAGTTTTTTGTATTCTTGCCTCATTTGGAATGGGTGGAATGGTACAGTCCAATTCTATTAGCACGTCACTTGAAAAATGCATATACATAAATCCTGTAATAATTGCGGTTGTGATTTTTATATCGGTATATTGCATAGTTTCAGGAGGGATAAAAAGAATAGGTACAGCGGCACAATTAATAATCCCATTTGTTACAGCTGTTTATATGCTTGCTTCAATAATTATAATAATTATGTTCAGAGAGAATCTGTCGGACGCCATAACAGATATTTTTTCAGACGCTTTTAATTTTAAATCAGCCGCAGGAGGTACAGGCGGATTTGCACTTTCTCAGGCGTTTTCCATAGGTGTACGCAGAGGAATCTTTTCAAATGAAGCAGGACTCGGCAGTTCTCCTATTATGCATGGTGCTTCAGCATGCTGTGAACCTCATCAGCAGGGGATGTGGAGCGTTTTTGAGGTTTTTCTTGATACTGTTGTATGCTGTACGCTTACAGCTCTGGTGATTTTAACATCAAAAGCTGAAAATTACAGTGTAAACAAAGCATTTGAGCATATTTTCGGCAGTTATTCAAATGTATTTATACTGGTTTGTATTTCACTTTTTGCTTTTTGCACTATAATCGGCTGGTATTACTGCGGAGAAACAGCTTACCGATATGTAAGCAAAAACAGGTATGTAAGGCTCTACACATTTATGTATTCTGCATTAACTGCAATTGGTGCTGTTCTTGCACTTGAAGCAGTATGGAATGTTTCGGACATTTTCAATGGTCTTATGGCTTTCCCAAATCTTCTTGCACTTCTTCTGCTATCAAACTTTGTTAAAAAGCATAAACATTTCTGAAACCGTCAATATTATCATTAAAAGAATTGTATTGTCTAAATAATTTTAGGAGTTAATAAAATGAGCTTTTACGGTGAAAACAATTTATTCAGTTTCAGAGATAATATTTGTGAGCAAATAACAAAAGAACCGTTAACGGTCTCTCAGCTTGCAGAGTTTGGCAGTAAAGTAATTTTTAATGGAAAAATAATTGCAGTCGGTTTTGAATCAGATATGCTGAAATCCTATGCGTATAGCCTTGCATCAGGAATTGCACAGCAGGGATGTAACGTGATAATAACTGAAAATGCTGTTCTGCCTGCATTTATTTGCGGATTAAACAAAATTTCTGTATCATACGGACTGTATATTTCTTCTGCAAATCCGCTTATTATTCAGATTTATAATGGCTTTGGAGTTCCTTGTTCTTCTGGATTTTTGTTAAGCAATAGTAAGAAAGAAAAAAATTGCAGTAATATCGGTAAAATTTCATCATATTTACACATAAATGAGTTATATTTAAATGAAATTCACAACAGCTTTGAAAACAAAACTAAGATGAATGCAGGCATAAGCTGTGGAAACAAGAGTATTATCAATATATGGAGTGACTTTTTTGCAGATAACAGTGATGAAATTATACTTCAGATTTCACAGTGCGGCACAAAGGTGAATATATACAGCAGTGAAACAGGATTTATCAGTCATGAAAAATTAATGCTTGCCTATGCTCTGCACCTTATGAAAAATAAAGAAAATCCCGCTTTGCCTGAAAATATACATTTTATTGCTCAGGAACTTGCAGAAAAGCATAACTGCAAAATTACGGAAGGCGGCTCGGATTATAACAGCATAATTTTGAAACAACGATTTACCATTGATCCGCTTTTTTTATGCATACAGCTTTTAAATAAAATTGACAGCTTTTATGAGCTGTGCAGTGAAATTCCTGATTTTTATACTGCAAAAAGAGAATTTTCAACCGAATATTTCGATTTGTTTGCAGAAAAAACAATTATAGACAACAATGGCAGAATAAAAATTTCAAACAGCGGAAAAAAGCGAATTACTTTGACTGCACAAGCTTATAATTCTGAAACAGCAGCTGAATTATGCTGTTTCTGGCAAAATAAAATCAACAGCTTTTCTCATAGTCACAATTGAGGCAAGCGGTTTTACAAATTTTTTTAAAAATAAATGCTTTTTTTATAAACTACTTATAATTATATTAAATCCGCTTGACATAAAAATTTCTAAGACGTATAATTATATTGAATAATAATATGCAGGAACTGCTGTCTGACACAGCTGTTTTGCTCGTTTTTAGTCTTTATTGGTATATCAAAATACCTTTAAATATATTTAAGCCGGGATATAAAGCAACACCGTATAAAGTTATAAGAAGCTATTTTTACGGTACTGCTTAAGGCAATACTGCACAAAACATGTTAAAAGACTTTGTTCGGTATTACCTTAAAACTGTTTCTTGAATTTATGGCAAAAATATTGCTCGGAAAAAACTTCTCTTAATTTACAGCAAGAGCTGTAAAATTTCAAGAAATTTATTTTAAAAGTCATTAATGCAGTAATCAGTAAAAAGTATTTGTCTTATTGTATATGTAAGGCAATACCACACAAAGTCTTTTGACGTGCTTTGTTCGGTGCTGCCCTAAGAATAAGTTTTAAAATTGATTCTTAAATTGTGCTTAAATACTTATATCACACGCATTTTAAACAGTGCTTATATACAAAATCTCATCAATCAGTCCTTGTTATTGTATTTTATCATTGCACTACATCAATGAAAGAGAGGTTCTATAGTGAACGAAAAGGAAAATCAAAGAAAGAACACATCACAAGCTAATAGCAGAAGAAAATATGTAAGAAAGAAAAATACGGAATCAGCTACTTCTTTGCCTGTAAAATCAGAAGCTCCCGTAAAAAGAACTAAAGAAGTGAGAAGAACTCCTATACGCATAATTCCTCTTGGAGGACTTAATGAAATCGGAAAGAACATGACTGTTTTTGAATGTTCAAACGATATGTTTATTCTTGACTGCGGTCTTGCTTTCCCTGACGCTGATATGCCCGGCGTTGATATCGTTATTCCTGACTTTACCTATGTTGAAAGAAATCAGGACAAGCTAAGAGGCATCGTTCTTACTCATGGACACGAAGACCATATAGGCGGTCTTGCGTACCTTCTTAAAAAAATTAATATACCTGTTTACGGTACTAAGCTTACTCTCGGACTTGTGGAGGGAAAACTAAAGGAACATGGTCTGGACGGCAAGGTAAAGCTGAATATCATTGAACCTAAAAAGACAGTTAAAATGGGCTGTATGGCTGTTGAATTTATCAAGGTCAATCACTCTATTCCGGGTGCTGTGGGTATGGCAATTCACACTCCTGCAGGTATTGTGGTTCATACAGGTGACTTCAAGGTGGACTATTCACCTATTGATGGTGGGATTATTGACCTTGCACGTTTCGGCGAGCTTGGCAGCAGGGGAGTTCTTGCTCTTATGGCGGACTCCACAAATGCTGAACGTCCCGGATATACCCAGACTGAAAGAAAGGTCGGAGAATCATTTGAAAGTCTTTTTAACAAGGCTGAGGGAAAACGTATAATTATTGCTACATTCTCTTCAAATATTCATCGTGTTCAGCAGATTATTAATTGTGCTGAAAAGCATGGACGCAAGGTTGCTGTTTTCGGACGCAGCATGGTCAATGTTATTACAACTGCCATTGAGCTTGGCTATCTTTCTGTTCCTAAGGGAATAATAATTGATATAGAAACAATGAACCGTTATGAAAATGAACGTATCGTTCTTATCACAACAGGAAGTCAGGGAGAACCTATGTCTGCCCTTACAAGAATGGCAATGAATGACCATAAAAAAGTAAACATTACTCCTATGGATTTCATTATAATTTCAGCTACACCTATCCCGGGCAACGAAAAATATGTTACAAGAGTTGTCAATGAGCTTATGAAATCTGGAGCTGAAGTGGTTTACGAAGCAATGTATGAGGTTCATGTTTCAGGTCATGCCTGTCAGGAAGAACTTAAACTCATGCTTGCTCTTACTAAGCCGAAATTCTTTATTCCTGTTCATGGTGAGTATAAGCATCTTAAAAAGCATGGTGATATTGCCGTTGAAATGGGAATTCCAAGAGAAAATGTCATAAAAGCGGAAATAGGCAATGTTATTGAAACAGACGGAAATAAAATGAATATTGTTTCTCAGGTACCGTCAGGCAGAGTGCTTGTAGACGGGCTTGGTGTTGGAGATGTCGGTTCAATTGTTCTTCGTGACAGAAAGCATCTTGCTCAGGACGGTCTTATAATTATCGTAATCGGAATTGAACGCTCCTCAAACACAATTGTTGCAGGCCCGGACATAATTTCAAGAGGATTTGTTTATGTAAGAGAATCGGAAGAACTTATAATTGAAGCTAAACAAATTTTAAATGATACTCTGTTCCATTGTTCTGTTAATGAATTAAAGGAATGGAATACTCTTAAAGGTAAGCTTCGTGACTCGCTTTCAGACTATATTTATCAGAAAACAAAACGCAGTCCTATGATTCTTCCTATCATAATGGAAACATAGTTTATGGCAGTCAGCAATATCGTTTTAGTTTTTCATGACTGACTTGTCTTATTTACCTACAGTTACAAGGACGGTGATAGTAAAGTGAAGAAAAAAATGCCTGCGGCATTGATTATTATTTCTATTCTTATGCTGACAAATGTTATTGTGTCAGCAGCAATGCTGAGTATTTACAGCAAAAAGCAGTTCCTTATGGTAATAATTCCCGGAGTATTATTTACTTTGGCTTATATAGGTATACTTATATATATGTCGAAGTCATTGTACAGACATATTTCAAAAATGAACAGAAATCTTACTACAACTGCGGCAGAATATATGAATTCACTGCCTGTTCCTGCCGCTGTTATTGATGATGACGGGATTGTAGTCTGGTATAATGAATTTTTTAAAGAAAAGGTTGCTATGGAACGTGACGCTTTTGGTCTTGATCTTCGTGATTACATCAGCATAGACATTCATACCTTAAAAAAAGGTGAGGCTTGTCCATGCATAGTAAATGGAAGCTATTATGAGGTTACTGCCAAGAAAAATGAATTCAGGGATAACACTCTTTATACACTTCACTTTCATGATGACACCGATTTATACAATCTTCAGAAAAAGTATAATGATACACGTCAGTCAATGCTGATTATTATGATAGACAACTATGATGATATAATGCAAAATGCTAAGGAAAGTGAAAAAGCCAAGACTTCCGTTGAAACTGAACAGCTTATCGAAAACTTTATGAATGGCACTGACGGTATTGTAAAAAAAGTTTCAAGCAATACTTTTCTTGCTATTATTGAGGACTGTCACCTGAATAAAATTATTGATGAGAAATTTAAAATTCTTGACGGTGCAAGAAATATCAAGGTTGACGGAAAAACTCCGCTTACGCTTTCAATAGGAGTAGGGCAGGGAGCTTCAAACCTTGCGGAAAGTGAAACCCTTGCAAAACAGTGTCTTGATATGGCTTTGGGCAGAGGCGGCGATCAGGCTGTTCTCAAAACTGAGAACGGATACAGATTTTTTGGAGGCGTTTCAAAGGGAGTCGAGAAGAAATCAAGAGCTAAAACCCGTATTATTGCCAATACAATGCAGGATCTCATTTTAAATTCGGACAGAGTTTTTGTAATGGGTCATCGCTTTGGCGACCTTGATTCAATAGGTTCAGCGGCAGGTATTGTCGGAGCCGTACGTCTTATGAATAAAGAAGCATTTGTAGTTGTTGACAGAAAGAAAAATCTTGCTTTACAGCTTGTTGAAATGATAGAAGCCAATGTGGAAGAAAAAATCTTCATCAGTCCGAATGAAGCTGTTGATTATATTACGCAGGATGATTTGCTCATTATTGTTGATACTCATAATAAAGACTTTATTGAAAGTGCCGATCTTTACAAGGAAGCACGTCAGGTTGTGGTTATTGACCACCACAGGAAAACAGTTAATTTTATTGATAATGCAGTTATATTTCATCATGAACCATATGCTTCATCAGCATCTGAAATGGTTACAGAGCTTATCCAATACTTTAAGCTTGATGACGATAACCTCGCATCTTGCTATGCAGAAGCTCTAATGGCAGGAATTGCTTTGGATACTAAAAATTTTGTTATGCGAACAGGTGTAAGAACATTTGAAGCTGCTGCTTTCCTAAGAAAAATCGGTGCGGATACCGTTGTTGTAAAGTCACTGTTTTCAAGTTCAATTGAAACATATCAAAGAAAAACCAAAATAGTTTCATCTGCTATAATACATAATCGCTGTGCGATTGCAGTTACCGAGATGAAAAGTGATGATATACGACTTATCTGTCCGCAGGCTGCGGACGAGCTTCTCAGCATAACCAATGTTGACGCTTCATTCGTTATTTTCAGAACAGGTGATATAATAAACATTTCAGCACGTTCTCTGGGAGCTATGAATGTTCAGGTAATTATGGAGTGCCTTGGCGGCGGCGGACATCAGACTATGGCTGCTGCACAGCTTGAAAATGTTACATTGCAGGAAGCAGACAAGCTGCTCCGAAAGGCAATCGATGAAAATACCCAATAATATAGAAAGGTGATATAAAAATGAAGGTAATTTTTTTACAGGATGTTAAAGGTTCAGGGAAAAAGGGAGAAATTAAAAATGTTGCAGACGGATATGCAAGGAACATGCTCTTTCCTAAAAAACTTGCCGTTGAAGCCAATGCTAAAAATTTGAGTGAGCTTGAAGGTCAGAAATCATCTGCACAGCACAAAATTGACCTTGAAAAGCAGGCTGCATCTGAAATTTCCGCAAAAATAAATGACAAAAAGGTCATTATCAAGGCAAAAGCAGGAAACAACAGCAAGCTTTTCGGCTCTGTAACATCGGGTCATGTTTCTGACGCTCTAAGCGAGCAATTCGGAGTTAAAGTTGATAAAAAGAAAATTAATCTTAAAAATGATATTAAAAACTTTGGTACATATGACGCTGTTGTAAAGCTCTATACAGGAATTACGGCTAATATTACCATTGAAGTTATTGACGGCTGATTTATCGGTGCTTTGAATGGAAAACAGTAATTTTCAAAATACAGACAGGGAATTGCCGCACAGTATAGAAGCAGAACAATCAATTCTCGGTGCTGTTCTTGCTGATCCTTCAACACTGTCAATAGTTGTTGAAAAAATCAAGCCTGAATATTTTTATAGTGAACAGCACAGAGCCTTGTACTCAATAATTTTGAGAATGTTTACAAGCGGTTCGGCTGCCGATATAATAACTGTTCTGAATGAAGCAGAAAAGCTGCATATTTTTGATTCAGCTTCAGAGGGACGCCGCTATCTTGCAAACCTTGCTGACATATTACCTTCAACGGCAAATATTGAAAGCTATTGCAGAATTGTTGCGGAAAAGTATTATATTCGCAGTCTCAGCTATGCCGCAAGAGGAATTTTGCAGGAAATTCAATCCGGTGAACATAATGCACAGCTGCTTCTTGATTCTGCTGAACAAAAAATTTATGATATAAGACAAGGGCGTAATATTCAGGGGCTTATACCTATTGGTGACGCTATTTCAGAGGCGTATGACCGCTTGGGCAAAATTGCAGGTCCTGACAAAGAAAAGTATATAGGTGCAAGAACCGGCTTTACTTATCTTGATGCTATTACGTCAGGATTGAATAAATCAGACCTGATTATTATTGCGGCTCGTCCGGGTATGGGCAAAACTTCATTTGCGATGAATATTGCTACAAATGTTGCAAGACATTCAGATAAGGACGTTGTCGTTTTTAACCTTGAAATGTCAAGAGAACAGCTGGCAACACGTTTGCTTTCGACCGAAGCTCTTGTAGATTCAAACTGTCTGCGAAACGGACGTATTTCAGGTGATGACTGGGTAAGGCTTGCAACAAGTGCCGGTTATCTGAGTGGTTTGCCTCTTTATATTGACGATACAGCAAGTATGACTGTACCGCAAATGAAAGCAAAACTCCGCCGCACTAAAAATCTGGGACTCGTAATAATAGATTATCTTCAGCTTATGGAGTCCACTACAAAATCAGACAACAGAGTTGTTGTTATTTCTGAAATAACAAGACAGTTAAAGGTTATGGCAAAGGAGCTTAATGTTCCCGTCATACTCCTTTCACAGCTTTCACGAAGTGTTGAAAGCAGAACAGATAAACGTCCTATGCTTTCCGACCTGAGAGAATCAGGTTCTATTGAGCAGGACGCTGATATAGTTCTTTTTCTTTATCGTGACGCTTATTATAATAAAGAGAGTACACGTCAGAATATTTCTGAATGTCGTGTAGAAAAAAACAGACATGGTGAAACTGGTACTGTTGAGCTTATATGGGACGGTCAGTATACAAGATTTTCTAATCCTGACTTCCATACAGAAACAGAACCTTCTTAAAAACTTCATAATATGATTGAAAAAATAATTGAATTTGCAAAAAAATATGATATGCTTCAGCCTGATATGACCATTATTGCAGGTTTGTCAGGAGGAGCAGACAGTGTCTGCCTTACAGCAGTTCTTAATGAGCTTAGTAAAACTATTGGCTTTGCTGTTGAGGCAGTTCATGTTAATCACAAGCTTCGTGGTGAGGAAAGTATGCGTGACCAGCTTTTTTGCACAAAGTTTTGTGATATGCTTTGTATTCCGCTTACTGTAATATCATGTGATGTTAATGAATATGCATTGAAAAATAAGCTTTCTACTGAGGAAGCCGCACGAATATTGAGATATAATGCTTTTTCTGAAATCTCCAAAGGAAAATTAATTGCAACTGCACATAATGCTGACGATAATCTTGAAACTGTTATCCACAATCTTACAAGAGGGACTGCTGTAAAGGGGTTATCCGGTATTCCTCCTGTAAGGGATAATATTATACGTCCCATGCTGACTGTTACACGCAGAGAGATTGAGGCTTTCCTTGCTGAAAGGTCGCTTGATTATGTTGTGGACAGCACAAACCTGAGCAATGATTATACCAGAAATAAAATAAGGCATAATGTTATACCAATGCTTTCAGAAATCAACAGTTCTGTTGTCAAGACGTCTATTGGCAGTATTTCTGCTATCCGACTTGAAAATGACTTTATAAACTGTGAAGCTGAAAAGGCTTATAAGCAATGCTTTAATGATAATTCATTTACAGGCCTTGGAGTATATCATAAGGCTATACGTCACAGATGCATTGCAAAGCTGCTTTCAAATAATTTTCTCTCATATAGCTATGAAAGGCTTGAGCAGATTGATAAGCTTTTATTTTCAGATGGTAAAATAAATATATCAGGTGATTTGTATATCGTAAGCAGGGGAAATAAGCTCTCACTTATAAAAATTGACAAAAAAACCGATTTTAAGAAAAAAGAAATACCACTCAAGATTGGTAAAAATATGATTTTTGAACATAAATCTCTGCTTGCGGAAGTAATTGATGCAGCAGATAATAATAAAATAATAAATATTAACAATATGTTTGCAAATTATTATTTGGATTATGATAAAATAATAGGTAGTGCTGTCATCAGAGAAAGAAAAAACGGTGATAAGATTCAGCTTGCAGGAAGAAATTTTACATCATCTGTTAAAAAACTGATAAATGAGAAAATCTCTCCCGAGGATAAACCGTTTCTTCATTTTATTGAGGATGAAAAAGGAACTGTTTTCGCAGAAAAGCTCGGAATTTCGCAAAGAGCTGCTCCTGATGAATTAACTCGCCGTATTTTGAGAATAACTATAGTGGAGAATGAAAATGGCTGATTACTGCAATGAAATATCTGAAATTTATATTTCAGAAGAAAAAATCAAGCAGCGAATTGTTGAGCTTGGCAATCAGATCACTAAGGACTATGCTGATAAAAGTCTGCTTATGATTTGTATTCTGAAAGGTGCTGTTATTTTTATGTCAGACCTTATGCGTGAAATAAAAATTCCTGTTGCTATTGACTTTATGACAGTTTCAAGCTATAAAAACAGTACATCTTCAAGTGGTGAAGTTGATATTGTTAATGACCTTTCAAGAAGTATTGAAGGATTAGATGTTCTTATAGTGGAAGATATAATTGACTCAGGAATGACATTATCCAAGCTTGTTCCAATGCTGAAAAAAAGAAATCCGTTGTCGATTAAAATATGTACACTGCTTGATAAGCCTGAAAGAAGAAAGACAGAACTTAATGCTGACTATGTTGGTTTTAGAATTAAAAATAAGTTTATAGTCGGATACGGTCTTGACTATGCCGAAAAATACAGAAATCTTAAATATATTGGTATATATAACGATTAATAAAAGGAGATGGTATTTTGACACCAAGAAAAAACAGAGGCATTTTCGCTTATCTGCTGATTTTTGTTCTTGCAGTTATGGGTGTTTCATATGTAATGTCAAAAATCAGTGACAGCGGCAAAAAAACAGAATATTCAGAAATTATCAGTCATTTTGATAATTATGAAGTAAGCTATTATACGCTTGATTTAGGAAGCGGTGAGCTGAAACTGAAATTAAGAGGTGAGGATCAAAAGCTCACCTATGAAGTCCCGAATATAAACATATTCCTAAGTGATACTGAAAATTATCGTCAGGAATATAATGAAATGCATCCTGATGAACCATTAACTCAGGATTACTACAAAATAACCGACAATTCATGGCTTCTTTCCATAATCCCGACAGCTCTTATGCTGATTCTGGGCATTGTATTTATTTATCTTATGATGCGTCAGGCAGGCGGCGGCGGAAAATACACCAATTTTGGAAAGGCTAATCTGAAAAGTCAGGCAAATGCAAGAAAAGCTACTTTTGATGACGTTGCAGGTGCTGATGAAGAAAAACAGGAGCTTGAAGAAATTGTTGATTTTCTTAAACATTCAAATAAATATAAGGAAATCGGAGCTAAAATTCCAAAGGGTGTACTCCTTGTAGGCCCTCCGGGTACAGGTAAAACATTGCTTGCAAGAGCAGTTGCAGGTGAGGCAGGGTGTCCGTTTTTCCCTATATCAGGTTCTGATTTCGTTGAAATGTTTGTCGGTGTTGGTGCGTCAAGAGTTCGTGACCTTTTTGAACAGGCTAAAAAGCACGCACCTGCAATTATATTTATTGATGAAATTGATGCTGTAGGACGTCACAGAGGTGCAGGTCTTGGAGGCGGTCACGATGAACGTGAACAGACACTTAATCAGCTCCTTGTTGAAATGGACGGATTTACAGGCAATGAAAGTGTAATTGTAATTGCCGCTACAAACCGACGTGATATTCTTGACCCTGCTTTGCTTCGTCCGGGACGTTTTGACAGACAAATAGTTGTCGGATATCCTGACGTTAAGGGCAGAGAAGAAATTCTTAAAGTACATTCAAAAAATAAGCCTATCGGTCCTGATGTAGACCTTGGCATTATTGCCAAAACAACACAGGGATTTACAGGTGCAGACCTCGAAAATCTCCTTAATGAAGCTGCACTTCTTGCTGCAAGAGCAAACAGAAAGGCAATTACAGAGTCTGATATTGAAGAGGCTACAATGAAAGTAATTGCCGGACCTGAAAAGAAATCCAGAATTGTTACAGAAAGAGATAAAAAAATTACTGCTTATCATGAGGCAGGTCATGCAATCGTAGCATATAACCTTGAAACTCAGGATAAGGTACATCAGGTTACAGTTATTCAGCGTGGCATGGCGGCAGGTCTTACAGTTACACGTCCTGCAAATGACAATAATCACGTTTCAAAACGTCAGATGACTGAAAGTATTGCAATGTGCCTGGGGGGACGTGCAGCTGAAGCACTTGTTCTTGATGATATCTGCACAGGTGCATCAAATGATATGGAAAGAGCTACAAATGCAGCTCGCAGCATGGTCACAAAGTACGGCTTTTCCGAAAAGCTTGGACCTGTTGTATACGGCTCTGATAATGACGAAGTATTCCTTGGAAAAGATTACGGTCACACTAAAAATTACAGCGAAACTGTTGCTACTGAAATTGATAAGGAAATCAAGAGAATTATTGACAATGGTTACAAGCAGGCTACTGAAATTCTGTCGGCTAATCTTAATAAGCTTCATCTTCTTGCCAACTATCTTATTAAATATGAGAAAATTGACGGAAATGACTTTGAAAAGCTTATGAAAGGCGAGCTTGAAACAGATGTAAGTGACACAGAATTTGTGCCGCAGGAAAAAACAACTCCTGATTCTGAAAAGAATAATACTGCAACAGAAGAAAATTCAGATGCATCGGATACAAACGAGTAATATTATTACAAGGGCAACAGCGTATAAAGGCATTTTATGTTTTTGTACGCTGTTGCCTAAAATTATATTTATTGTGAAATTGTTAAAATCACTTGACTTTTTTTCAAAAAAATGTAATAATTATGATATATAAATGTGTATTCTTGGAAAGTTAAAGAGGGGAAAATAATACGGTATTTTCAAGATAAGAACACTAATGATATGGTGTTGTTTCAAAAAAATTGAAAGGAGTTTTTGTTATGTTTAAGAAAATTACAAGCGGAGTGATTACAGCTGCTATGCTGGTAACTGCAGTAAGCGGCGGTATAACACTTAATACTGACGCTGCTTTTGAAGCAAATTATGCAGAAGCACTGCAAAAGTCACTTTATTTCTATGAGTGTCAGCAGGCAGGTCCGCTTCCTGAATGGAATCGTGTTGAGTGGAAAGCTGATTCTACAATGACAGATGAAGTGCTTGGAGGTTGGTATGATGCGGGTGACCATGTAAAATTCAATCTTCCTATGGCTTATTCAGCCTCAATGCTCGCATGGGGACTCTATCAGTATCCTGACGGTGTTGAAAAGTGCGGCGAAATGACAAATTATGTTAATAATCTTGAATTTGTACTTGATTATCTTGCAGAATGTGACAGAGGAGATGAGGTCGTTTATCAGGTCGGCAACGGAACAATTGACCATACATGGTGGGGACCTGTTGAGCTTATTCAGTACGGTATGCAGGACTCCGGAACATCTTATGACAGTGCAAGAGCAATTTTAGTAAGCTCTGACGGCTGTTCAGCCGTATTTGGCGAAATGGCTGCAGCTTTGGCAGCAGGCTCTTGTGCGTTGAAAGACAGAATAGATCAATCAAAAATTGATGATTATATTGCTCATGCTGAAAATATATTTAAGCTTGCTGACTCATCAAAGAGCAATGATGTATATAATGACAGCAATGCCTCAGGATTTTATCGTTCAAGTCATTTTTATGATGAACTTTTTTATGCTGCAAACTGGCTTTATATTGCAACAGGTGAGCAGTCATATATTGACAAAGCAAAAAGCTATATCCCAAATCTCGATAAGGAGCTTGGTTCTGATGAACTGAAGTATACATGGTGTCAGTGCTGGGACGATGTTATGCAGGGCGGTATGCTCCTTTATGCAATAAATACAAATGATGATTTCTATATTAATCGTGTTGAAAAGCATGTTAATTACTGGACAAATACAATAAAAAAGGTTGACGGTGCATTAGGCTACTGTGATACATGGGGTTGTGCAAGATATGCTGAAACTGCAGGATTTATTGCAGCTGTAGCATGCGATACAGTTCTTGCTGATAAAAACAACTCTGATTATGTTAAGTTTTACGAAACTCAGATGAATTATGTTCTTGGAGATAATGCTGACGGTCAGAGCTTTGTTGTAGGATACGGAGAAAAATCACCAAAAAATCCGCATCACAGAACAGCTCATGGTTCATGGAAAAATGACCTTGCTATTCCTGATACAAACAGACATGTTCTTTACGGAGCACTTGTAGGAGGTCCTAATCAGGACGGCTCATATGAAGATGACCGTCAGAATTATATTAACAATGAGGTTGCAACTGACTATAATGCCGGCTTTACAGCTCTTCTTTGCAAAATGGTTGATAAATACGGCGGAACAACTGATTCATCATTCCCACAGCCTGAAAAGCACGATGGTCCTGAATTTTATGTAGAATCATTGGTTAAGGGCATGGACGACAGCGGTGCAACAATCAGCTTTAAAATGACAAACCATTCTGCATGGCCTGCAAGAGTTCAGGATAATCTCTCATTCAGATATTATATGGATTTATCAGAGCTTATCAGTGCAGGATATTCACCGTCTGACCTTGTTGTAAGATGTGATCGTGATCAGTCTGCAATGTATGCATCAAGCGGATATTCAAATGCTGAAATATCACCTGTTACACAGTATGACGGAAACATATATTATGTTGAAGTAAGTTTTCCTGACGGCAGAGTAGTTCTTCCGATTTCAGAGGGAATGCAGCAGTGTGAAATACTCCTTGCTCTTGTATTCCCGAATTACGGAAGTGGCTGGGATGCATCAAATGACCCTTCAAATAAGGAACTTCTTAATTCAGAGGACTCCGTAGTTTCAATGTATGTACCTGTTTATATTAACGGTGAACTTTACTATGGTACAGAGCCGGACGGTACAACTGCTGACGGCAACAGTTCATCTGTACCAACTACAACATCACCGACAACTACTGCAACAACAACTACTGTTGCTGAAGAAGTAATTTACGGTGATGCTAACTGTGACGGAAATGTGGATATATCAGATGCAGTTATGGTAAAGTGTTATCTTATAAACAATAAAAAGTTTACTCTTTCAAAACAGGGACTCCTTAATTCAGATGTTCAGGGCAGCGGAAATGGCGTAAATGCTCAGGACGCTGTTACAATCCAGAAATATGTTATTAAATCAATAACAAAGCTTCCGGTATAATGATTCTGAATATAAATTAATAGTGTAAAAAACAGCCTTCGGGCTGTTTTTTATTTATGATTACTGACTTTCCATAAAGTCACAATAATTCTATATCAAACATATAATATAAAAATTAGTGGATTGCTATGGTTTAAGAGGTGATTGCATGGAAAGCATTATTATCATTTCGGTTTTTGTTCTTATTCTTGTTGCGGTAATAGAGGGATACAGTCTTTTTTCAGAAGTAAAATCCAAAAATAAAAACAAATCGTTTGCAGTAATTCTGCCTGTTTTTTCCGATGACTTTATTTTGGAACAAAGACTTTATGAAATTTCAGAAAAATTAAAGTATTCCAATCCTGATATTTCAGACAGCTTTATTATAGTTAATTACAGCGGAACACCTGAACAGCTTAAAATCGCAAGGACTTTCTGCTTTAAAAATAATATGGGAAAAATAATAGCACCTGATGAACTTGAAAAAAATTTGTCTGAAATATTTGCAATTAATATGAAAAAATAGTATAATAAGAAGTAAAGTATAAAATGGGTTGGGTATCGGTTTATTACATAAAGGTGAGGAAGGTTTAAATGGAACAACAAATACTTCATATAGAAGGTACGGTTGAAAATGTTATGTACAGAAATGAAGATAATGGGTATATTGTTCTTGACTTGGACGCAGGCGGTGAGCTTATCACAGTTGTTGGTGAGCTTGGCGACATTGAGGACGGTGAAGGACTAATTCTTGAAGGCTCATATATAACTCACCCTAAATTCGGTACTCAATTTAAGGCGGAATACTGTGAACGAAAGCTTCCTGATACAGTCATAAACATTCAGAAGTATCTTTCATCGGGAGCAATAAAGGGTATAGGACCATCGCTTGCCAAAAGGATAGTTGATGTATTCGGAGACAGAACTCTTGATATTATGGAAAATGAGCCGTTTAAGCTTAGCCAGATAAAAGGAATATCAGAAAAAAAGTGTGAGGAAATTGCAGGAGAGGTAAAAAAGCTCTTTTCACTCAGATGTGTTATGTCTTACCTTTCAAAGTATGGCGTAAAATCTCAATTTGCAATGAAAACTTATCAAAAATTTGGTGACGGAGCTTTTGATGTCATTCAGTCAAATCCGTATATACTGTGTGGAAGCGGGATTGAACTTGATTTTAAAAAAGCGGACGCAATGGCAGATGACATACATATTGAAAAAAATTCTCCGAAACGAGTTATTGCCGGAATACAGTATCTTTTAAGCATCAATGCAACAGGCGGACATTCATGTCTGCCTCTTGATACTCTTTCAACTAAAGCTCAGGCAATACTTCAAATAAGTGAAAGGGATTTTTATTCCTGCTATAATGAGGGACTTGATGAAAATGAACTTTTTGAGTATGTAAAAAATGACCGGGAATACGTTTATCTTCCTGATTATTATTATGCGGAAAAGTTTATAGCTGACCGTATAAAAATTCTTCGTGATTTTACATCTCCGCAGGACTTTGATTATGATGCACTTATAAATATTGAAGAAGAGGAAAAGGGCATTAAATATGCCGAGCTTCAGAGAAAGGCTATTACATCGGCTATTTCAAAGGGACTTATGATAATGACAGGCGGTCCCGGAACAGGAAAAACAACGACTCTTAATGCCATTATTTCTATATTTGAAAAGCAGGGTTATACAGTTTTGCTTACTGCTCCGACAGGACGAGCAGCAAAGCGTATTTCTGACCTTACAGGCTATGAAGCTAAAACAATTCATCGTCTTTTGGAAGTCGAATTTGATATTGGCGGCAAGCTGAAATTTAAACACAATGAAAATAATCCTCTTACTTGTGATGTAATTATTATAGACGAGATGTCTATGGTAGATGTTTTGCTGTTTGAAAGTCTGCTTAGAGCGGTAAGACTTGGTTGTAAAATAATAATGGTTGGTGACAGTGACCAGTTACCGTCTGTTGGAGCAGGAAATCTTCTGAAAGATATAATAGACAGCGGAGTTGTTGCCGTTACAGAGCTTAAAGAGATTTTTCGTCAGGCAAAGCAAAGCTGTATAGTAACAAATGCTCATAAAATAGTAATGGGAGAATATCCTGATTTAACTCAAAAAAGAAATGATTTCTTTTTCTTTAATCGAAAGGATTTTAATGAGGCGGCAAAACTAATTGTTGACTTAGCAAAAACACGTCTGCCCAAAGCATATAATTATTCGTCATTTGAAGATATACAAATTCTTACGCCGTCACGCAAAGGGAGCTTAGGTGTAATTGAACTCAATAAGCTTCTGCAAAATGAAATAAATCCGCCTACAGCAAAAAAAGCTGAAATGAAAAGTATGTTATATATATTTCGTGAGGGCGATAAGGTCATGCAGACAAAAAATAATTATGATATTGTCTGGAAACGTGGCGAGGACGAGCAGGGAACAGGTATATTCAATGGAGATATAGGTCGCATAATTAACATTAATAAGTCAAACATGGAAGTTGTTATTGACTTTGACGGACGAATTACTTCATATACCTTTGAACTTATGGGACAAGTCGAACTTGCTTATGCAATCACAGTTCATAAAAGTCAGGGCTGTGAATTTGAAGCAGTAATAATGCCGATACTTGGAGGATTTGAAAAGCTTTATTACAGAAACCTGCTTTATACGGCAGTTACTCGTGCTAAAAAATTGCTGATTCTTATAGGAACTGAAGAAAAAATTCGCAGTATGGTTGATAATAACAGACGTACAAGGCGGTATACCTGTCTGAAAAGCATGCTTAAAGATGATGGAAAAAATAATCAGGAAAATCCGTTTGATATAGAAAATATTTGCTGAGAAAGAGGATGAAAAAATGGCAAATTCAAATATTGGTATAGATCTTGGAACATCAAATGTTGTTATAACAATAGGTGATAAGGGAGTTGTTTTAAGCGAACCGTCAGTTATTGCATACAATACACGAACTGAAAGAGTACTGGCTGTTGGAGCAGAAGCTTATGATATGATAGGCAAAAATCCTGATTACATAGCAGTTGTTCATCCTATAAGCGAGGGTGTGATTTCAGATGATGATCTGGCACATAGTATGATAAGAGAATTTATAATGAAGGTTTCGGGACATCAGCTCATAAAGCCTCGTATTATCATATGTATACCGTCGTTTATAACAGACGTGGAGAGTCGTGCTGTTGTAGAAGCGGCAAGGAGCATCGGAACACGTCAGGTATATCTTATTCAAGCACCGATTGCAGCTATGATTGGAGCAGGCATTAATATTGCAAAAGCAAGAGGTCATATGGTGGTTGATATTGGCGGAGGTACTACAGACATTGCAATTGTATCAATGAATGGTGTGGTTACTTCACATTCAATAAAAATTGCAGGCAACAAGATAGATAGGTCAATAATAAAGTATGTTCAAAATAAATATAAAATGCTTATCGGACCTAGAACAGCAGAAAATATCAAAATGCAGTTAGCAAATTTATATGATCCAAGTGACGAAATAACCATGATTGTGAAAGGCAGAAATCTGCTTAGGGGATTGCCTGAACAGATTATGCTTTCTGAAACGGAACTTTTTGAAGCAATAGAAGATGATACTTTTGCAATTATTGAGGCTGTAAGAAAGGTTCTGGAGGATACTCCGCCAGAGCTTGTGGGCGATATATATGATAACGGATTGCTGCTTACAGGCGGAGGAGCTTTGCTTGGCGGACTGCCTAAGCTTATTAAGCGAACATTGAGCATAAACTGCAATATAGCTAAAGATGCGGTAAACTGTGTTGCAAAAGGAACTTGTAAAGCGTTTGGCAAGGTTACTACTCTGCTTGACGGCTTTGAGGATTCACACGTTTATAAATACAGGTAATGTCAGTTTTTGAAAAGAAATAGTGGATTTTCATGTCAGGTTAAAAGCAGAAAATCCTTGCCTTAATAGTCTGCTTGTTTAAATATGAATTATATGGGCAGGTTATAAAAGACAGCACAATACAAATTGTATACAATTACTTTGTACTGTGCTGCCAAAAAAATTTAGGAGCAACAATTATGAAGATGCTAATTATAGACGGAAACAGCATACTTAACCGTGCATTTTACGGAATAAAACTGCTTTCCAATAAAAATGGAGTTTTTACAAATGCCATTTTCGGATTTATGAATATATATTTTAAAAATATTGCCGAGGTTAAGCCGGACTGTGCCGCTGTTGCGTTTGACCTTCGCTCACCGACATTTCGTCATAAAGCAGTTGCGGCATATAAGGCTAATCGAAAAGGAATGCCGCCTGAGCTTGCACAGCAGCTCCCACTCATAAAAAAGCTGCTGACCCTTATGGGTATAACCATACTTGAAAAGGAAGGCTTTGAAGCAGATGATATTTTAGGTACGCTTTCAAAGGCTTGTTCTGAAAATAAAATTGAATGCAGTGTGCTTACAGGCGACCGTGACAGTCTTCAGCTGATTGATAAATATGTTACAGTCAGACTGGCAACAACTAAGGAAACAATTTTATATACTCCTGAAAGATTTTATGAGGATTACGGCTTTGAACCAATTAAGCTTATTGATTTGAAAGCACTTATGGGAGACAGTTCCGATAATATAAAGGGAGTTGCAGGAATTGGTGAAAAAACTGCAAAAAGTCTTGTGGCTAATTATGGCACGATTGAAAATTTATATAAAAATCTGGAAACGGCTGATCTGACAAAGGGAGTTCGTACAAAACTTGAGAACGGTAAAAGCTCGGCGGAAGAAAGCAAGTGGCTTGCAACTATTAATCGTGAAGTACCAATTGATACTGAAATTTCAGATTATAAAATAGGCGAAATTAAAAAGGACGAATTAAGCCGTTTTCTTACGGAGCTTGAAATGTTTAAAATAATGGACAAGCTTGGACTATCTGTTGCAGATGGAATTAGCACTGATGCAGAAAAGATTGAAATTAAAGAATTCAATATAGAAGAAATAATAATTGATGACAGTAATATTGATGCAGTATGCAGTCTAAAAAGCTGTTGTTACCTTTTTAACAATAATATATTGCAAATTATTAATGCAAATAAAATTTACGTTACAAATGAAAAGAAATATATTTTAAAATTCTTTTCTTCTGAGTGTAAAAAGTCAACAAGTGGTGCAAAAGAGCATTATCATTTTGCTTTTGAAAATAATTCTGAATTGAAAAATCTTGAATATGATGCTGAAATCTGCGGATATTTGCTTAATGCTTCTTCAACAGATTATTCTATAGAAAAGCTTTGCGGAGAATATAATGTTCATTATTACACTGAAAATGAAAAATACAGTGATTTAATATCGTTGTCGGAATTAATGACAAAGCTGCTTGAAGCAATAGAAAATGACGGACTTATGCCTTTGCTTAAAGAAATTGAAATGCCGCTTACAGAAGTTCTTGCATCTATGGAACATTATGGTGTAAAAACAGATATACAGGGAGTAAAAGACTTTGGCGTTCATCTTTCTGAAATGATAGAAGAAACAAGTCAGGCAATTTATGATGATGCAGGTCATACTTTTAATATTTCATCTCCAAAACAGCTGGCAGTCGTACTTTTTGAGGAGCTTGGACTGCCTGCAAAAAAGAAAACAAAAAGCGGCTACTCAACAAATGCAGATGTTCTTGAAGAATTGAGAACAGCAAATCCTATTGTTGAAAATGTTTTGAAATACAGGCAGTATACAAAGCTTAATTCAACATATGTTGACGGGCTTTTGAAAACAATTGCGTCTGACGGGCGTATTCATACCTGCTTTAAACAAACAGAAACAAGAACTGGCAGGATTTCATCAACAGAACCAAATATGCAGAATATTCCTGTAAGAACAGAGCTTGGAAGCCGCATGAGAAAATTTTTTATAGCTGATGATAACAAGGTATTGCTTGATGCGGATTACAGTCAGATTGAGCTTAGAGTCATGGCACATTTGTGCGGTGATGAAAATATGATTTCTGCTTTTACAAATAATGAGGATATTCATACTTCAACAGCGGCACAGGTGTTTGATATGCCGAAAGAAATGGTAACACCTGAAATGAGAAGTGCGGCAAAAGCAGTAAACTTTGGGATTATTTATGGAATAGGTGCTTTTTCACTTTCAAAGGATATTAATGTATCGGTTTACAAGGCAAAAAAATATATTGAGGATTACCTTAGCAAATATCCTAAGGTTAAGCAATTCATGGACAATACAGTGAAAAGTGCAGAAGAAACAGGCTTTGTAAGTACAATGTTCGGAAGGAAAAGACGTATTCCGGAATTATCATCTTCAAACAAAGTGCTTCAGGCGGCAGGCAGACGAATTGCAATGAATACTCCTGTTCAGGGAACTGCCGCAGACCTTATAAAAATAGCCATGATAAATGTTTATAACCGTTTAAAAAAGGAAAATCTTGATGCGCATTTGATTTTGCAGGTTCATGATGAACTTATTGTTGAATCGTCAGATGCGGATTGTGAAAAAGCAAAGCGAATTTTACAGGAAGAAATGCAGAATGTATGCAAAATGAGAGTTCCTTTATCTGTTGATGTCAATGAGGGGGCAAGCTGGTATGACGCAAAAGGCTGATGTTAAAATTTATTCTGCTGATTGCAATACATCAGATTTGATTTTTGCAGGTCTTGCTGATCTTGAAGCACAGACTATTCCTGATGGCTGGTCGGCAAATGCTTTCAGGTCTGAGGCTGAAAAGGAAAACGGCGTAGTATTGTATACTCTTGACGAAAATGAAAATGTTATAGGACTTCTTACTGCATATACTGCCGCAGATGAGGCTGATATAACAAATGTTGCTGTTAAAAACTCCGCAAGAAAAAAAGGAATAGCAAAAGCACTTTTATATGAAATGGAGAACATTGCTGCGAATGAAATAAAGGATATATTTCTTGAGGTGAGAATGTCAAATATTGCAGCAATAGGACTTTATACATCGTTAGGATATGAAAAGATTGCTGTTAGAAAAAGGTTTTATTCAAATCCTGTTGAGGACGCAATAATAATGAAAAAGAAAGTGAGCGAAATATAATGCTGATACTGGGGATAGAAAGCTCCTGTGATGAAACTGCCGCAAGTGTGGTCAAGGACGGTAAAGAAATACTTTCTTCGGTAATTTCAACACAAATAGAGGAACATAAAAAATATGGCGGTGTAGTGCCTGAGATTGCATCACGCCGTCATTGTGAAAATATACTGGGAGTAGTGGAAAAAGCACTTTCAGATTCTGAAAAAACTCTCGATGATATAGATGCTGTTGCAGTAACATACGCTCCCGGACTTATAGGTGCTTTGCTTGTTGGAGTCAGCTTTGCGAAAGGACTTGCAATTTCTGCAAATAAGCCGCTTGTACCTGTACATCATATTGCAGGTCACATTGCCGCAAACTATCTTACACATCATGAACTTGAACCGCCGTATTTATGCCTTGTAGCCAGCGGCGGGCACAGTCATATTGTAGAAGTGCTGTCACATACAAAATTCAGAATAATAGGAAGAACAAGAGATGATGCGGCAGGGGAGTGTTTTGATAAATGTGCAAGGGCTATGGGATTTCCGTATCCGGGAGGTTCTTGCATTGATAAAGCATCAAAAATCGGAGATGCCTCTGAATTCAAACTGCCTCATCCTAAGGTTGCCGGCAATGAGTTTGATTTCAGCTTTTCCGGACTTAAAACAAATGTTATAAATCTTGTTCATAATGCTGAACAAAAGGGAATTGAACTTAATTTCAATAATCTTGCCGCAAGCGTTCAAAAGACAATTTCAGAAATTCTGACTGAAAAAACAATAAATGCTGCAAAGTCACTGGGATATAAAACTGTTGCGGTTGCAGGAGGTGTTTCTGCAAATTCAGGAGTAAGAAGCTCTATGGAAAAGTCGTGTGCTGAAAATGGAATGAAGCTTTATTTGCCTGAGCTTAGTCTTTGCGGTGATAATGGTGCAATGATTGCCTGTCAGGGATACTATAATTACATAAACGGAATAACTGCTGACAGCAGTTTGAACGCTGCTGCAACGCTGTCTTTGGAAGATTTATAATGTACAGATTGTAAAAATCCCCTTGCTGTTTAATCAGCATGGGGATTTTATTGAGTATTGCCTTAATTGCATTAAATGGTGTTGCTTTCTGTGCTGTAATCATGAATTTTAACAGGAGCACCGCAATGAGGACAGGAAGTACAAGTACCTACAACGTAAACTCCGTTGCAGTATTCACAAATTTCTTCTTGTAAGTCATTAGGACATTTCTTTGCGGTTGAGTATTTCTTTTCTTTAAAATTAAACCCAACCATTAAAAACGCATGCAGAAAAATAAACAAAAGAAGAACAATTGATGTAATAATTACTCCGCCGTTTATAGTAGTAGACATAGCATAAGGAATAATATTTTCAAAGGTGTTTCCAATAGCCTCACTTACAGTATAGCGTGATCTTGCTGTTAATGACTTGTTTAAATTGTCTGTAAAATGTTCTGCAACATTTTCTGTTATTATATTATCTGTATCATCGCCCTGCATTCCCTCAAAGTACCAGTCAACAAATGAATCGCTGGACTGATACGATTCCGAATATACAATAAGCCAGTGATTTTCATCTGAAAATGCATTTACATATAAGTCGTAAGCATAGTTTTCCAGATTGTCATAGTTATTTTGCCATTCCTCATTGTATACGGTCATGACAGCAGGAGTGATACCTGTTTCATCATAAAAATCATTTAATGATTTTTCCAGACTGCTTATGTTATCTATCGCACCTATTTTATCATCTATTATAATTTCAGTGTCATAATCGGGCTTTAGTTTTACAGGATGATGAACAGCACTTTTAAACATAGGAATTAGTGCTAGAATAAATGGTATGTAAAAAAGTAATATAAGGTAACGGAAAGAACTTCTTTTTTGAGTAATATCGTAATTAGCATATACAAAAACAGGTTTATTTTTTTCGTAGTAAACGTATCTTGTTGAACCTGCAAAATTATTTCGTCTTACTCTTCTTGATGGCGTGCTTGAACCGCCTCTATGAGAAGAATGTGATGAATGACTGTGATGAGAACCGCTTCTATGTGAGCCTCCGCCTGATGAATGTGGCATATCATACCTCCGTTTATTAAGACAACGCCGCTTAAAGTATTTCAAAAGAATTTGTACGGCGACTGCTTTAAATATTTTATATTATATGCTGTTTGCAAAGATATAATTATTATATATTTATGAAATAAAAAGTCAATAGATAATTTGTAAATTTTGCGGTATTGAACAGTCAGACGATATTGATAATTGAATTTTTTTAGCTTATCTATTGAAATTGAATTAAAAAGGTTGTATAATGATTAAGGCAACACTTCACCGAGTATGTCAGGTAACTTTGTAAAGTGTTGCTTTAAGAACATATTTTATGTTTTTAAACAATTATATTTGGAGAAGTGCGGTGAAAATCCGTCGCAACAGCCATTACCGTTAAAGTCGGGTCGCCTTGTATAATTGTTCGGTTATTTAGCCAACAGCTATAACACTTTTGGGTGTATGAAGAGTGAACCGCAAAATGAGAACAAATTCTAAAAAACAGAAACATTGTACAACGAATAAAGTTCTTTGATGTGCCTTGTGCTGTGTTGTCCAATGTCTTTTGGTGTGCTTTGCTGCCTTTTACTCCTTATGCATTATTTCAGAGTTATAGCTTCGATTTGCCGTATCTTAAGGTAACGCTGCACAAAGCTTGTGCGGCAGGAACGCAGATATATTTTTCGTCAGATTGCATAGAATTTTTGAAAGCATACTGTCGTATGATGAGAAAATTATGTGTAATATGACGGAGAATTTACAAGTTTATGAAGTGCTTTGTGCGGTGTTGCATTAAATACGGTATTGCATTGAGAAGTTGTTTGAAAGTTTCACTATAATAACTTCTGAAATAATTTGAAAGGAGTTGCTTAAAATCTTTTGTTTATTTAAACAAAAGATGATTTAAGCTAAAAAGTATGAAAAAAACAATTATTATTTCAGCAATTGGAGCGCCTTTACTTGCAATGTCAATGCCAATTACAGCGTCAGCAGATGAAAACAGTGATGTTACCGTTAGAATTGAGGGCATAAATGAGTGTCTTTACTACGGAACATATGAACTTTCAGAGAGCAAGACTGTTGCTGATGTTCTTTCATCAATTGACGAAGCTGATGATTCAATATCCATTACAGGAATTTCAGATGGGTATATTACGGCTGTTAATGATGATAAGGCTGCACATTTCGGAGGTTGGGACGGCTGGCTTTACCTTGTAAATGATGTTGAACCGACTGTTTCAGTTTCTGAGTATACAGTTAAAGGCGGAGATTCAATCGTTCTTTATTATGGTGATCCATATGGTGTAGGTATGCAGCGTCCTGTTGCTGATACCTCTGAGATTTCAAAAGGCATAATCAAGTTTACAAGCAAGGATGCTGAATATGATGCTGATTACAATGTAACATATAATGTAAATCCTGTTGCAGATATGACTGTAACATGGGAATCAGACGGTAAAACAACTGAAATTGTCACTGATGAAAATGGTCAGATAACTGTTCCTTCTGACTTTTTAACAAAGGGAAGTCATAAATTATCTGTTTCAAAAGTAAGCGAAAGCGGCATACCGCTTGTTTTAAGGTTAGCTCCTGATTTTGAAGTACAGGTTGATGAAATTATTGCAACTGAAACTACAGCAGTTTCAACAACAACATCAACTGAAACGACAACAGCCGCAACAACTGCTGCTTTAACAGAAACTAAAAACGTTTCTTCAACTGCTAAAAGTACAACTAAAGCTGCATCAGCTAAAAATTCAAGTCCTAAAACATCCGATACAATGCCGGTTGTTGGACTTTTTGGATTAACTGCAGCTCTTACAGCTTTAATGGCAAGAAAAAAGAATGACTAAACATAAATATAGAATAAATATTTTGGTTATAATAACGGCAATCTGCTTCTTTTTGGAGATTGCCGTTAGTGTATATGGGGAGAGTGTTGACTCCTTCACCAAAATAAATGATATTGTAAATTATAAAGTAAATGTATGCGGTTATACAGATGTACAGAATTTTGCGGATACATGGCTTGCTGAAAATGCGGGAAACGGTGATGCAGATTGGTATGCTGCGTGTTTGGCAGAGGCAGGGTATGATTTGAGCAGCTATACATCTGCTGCAAAAAAAGTATTGCCGAATATCTCTAAATCAACGGATAAGCTTAGAATTTCATTGGCATGTCAGTCAGCTGACGACAGCGACTTTGATGTAAATGCAGTAATATCAGAGGCTTTTGAACAGAATAATATTATGAATATAATTTATGGTATTATCTTAATGAATATGGCTGATTTTTCGGATAATGAACGTCAATTTGCCGCTGAAAAGCTGATTGCTCTACAGCTTTCAGACGGAGGATGGTGTCTTACAGGGAAATATGCTGATGCTGATGTAACTGCAATGGCTTTGCAGGCACTTTCACCATTTCAGTCAAGCTTGTTTGCAAAAAGCTCAGTAGAAAAGGGAATAGAACGCCTTTCAGCATTGCAGCAGTCTGACGGAGGGTATAAAAGCTATGGTACAGCGTCATCGGAAAGCTGCTCTCAGGTTATTTTAGCATTGACCCAGCTTGGAATTGATCCACAGTTTGATGAGAGATTTATAAAAAACAATTCAACTGTAATTGACGCATTATTGCACTATCAGCTTGAAAGCGGCGGATTTTCCCATACAATCGGAGCAAGTGAAAATGATAAGTCAACAGTACAGGCACTAATGGCATTAACTGCTCTTAATAATTATCAATATAGCGGAGGAGGATTTTATTCATTTTATGATATTTATATTCCGACTCCTGAAATTCCTGAAAAAACAGAAAATACAGGTCAGCACAATAATGAGCAATTAGACAGCAATTCAGAACAGAATGAAGATAATAACTCATATTTGCAGAACAGCGAAAATACAAGTGATGTTGCTCCTGAAATATCAAGTAAATCTACTGTAATTCAGACAGGAACAACAGCAATTCAATCGTCAAATTCAAATGTGAATACAACCTTTTCAAATAAAACAACGTCAACAGCTACTATTTTCAAGACAACTACGGTGAAAATATCTCAAACAACAGCAGTTACAGGAGGTTCAACTGCTTATTCTGAAGAAAATACAGGTAATAATATAAAAATTATTTTATATGTTACTATTTCGGCGTTGTGCTTATTTTATAATATTTTTTTGATTTGCAGAAAACAGTGGAAACCTAAAAATTGTATAATCTCTGTAATTGTTACTGCAGCAGGTTGTTTTGCTATTTCAAAGATTACTATAAAAACTCCTGATGAGTATTATGGAAACAGTTTATCTGATGTTAATGGCAGCAGTGTTACCATGTCTGTTAGTCTTGAAACAATAAAAGACGAAATTAATTATAATTATATGCTTATTCCTGAAACAGAATATGCAATAGAAGAAAATGACACAGTCTTTGACCTGCTTATGCGTGTAACTGCTTCAAATGGCATACCTGTTGATTATTCAGGCAGTCACAACTCTGTTTTATCAACAGTTTATATAAAGGGGATAAATAATGTCTACGAAATGGAATATGGTGACCTTTCGGGGTGGATGTACATGGTAAACGGTGAATTTCCCGATTGCAGCTGCGGAGAATATGAACTCAATGACGGTGATTGCGTTGAATGGGTTTACTCCAGAGATATAGGTCATGATATTACTGATGAGGAGAATTGAATTATGAATGCAATAACAAGACTGCATCCTTTCAGCATTTTAATTTATACTGCGGCAGCTGTTACAGGAGCATTAACAATAAAAAATCCGATATTTCTGTTGATATCCATATTCTTTGCATGTATAATATTTATTCAAATATCTCCGCTAAAAGCAGCTTTAAAGGAGCTGCTTTTCTTTGGCATATTAATGCTTGCCATGACAGTAATTAATCCAATTTTCAATCATAGGGGAAATACTCCGATTGTTTTTATAAATAATCTGCCAATAACTTTTGAAGCAATAATTTATGGTGTTATTTCATCAATGTCAATTATATCGGTTATTATATGGTGCAGAATATTTACAATTGCTTTAACTACGGATATGCTTCTGTTTCTCATAGGTAAGGTATCTCCTAATATAGCCGTTTTAATTTCTCTTGCTCTTAGATTTATACCTGATTTAAAGCTTCAATGGAAAAAAATAAAAAACAGTGCTGTTGTTTCAGGAAATTTTAACTGTGAATCATTTGTTTTGAAGATAAAATCCTACCTTACTGTTTTTTCTGCACTTATAACAAATTCACTTGAAAACGCAGTTCAGACTGCGAACTCAATGAAGGCAAGAGGATTTGAACTGAAAAATAAAACCACTCTTTCAATATACAAATTCAGATTAACAGATATTTTAATTACTTTTATTTCAATTGTTTCAATCGGTTCAGATATAATCTGTTTAGCCGGTTCAGATGTTAACCCCGAATTTTATCCTGAGTTTATATTGCCGTCAATGAATTTAAAACTATTGCTTTCAATTATAATAAATACAGGTTTATTTTTTATGCTGATACTGATTTCTGTTAAACTTTCAAACAGCAGGAAAAGGAGCTTTCAATGAATATATTAAGCGTTAAAAATTACTCCTTTGCATATAAAGGTTCACAAAAAAATGCTGTTGAAGATATAAACTTTTCCGTTAATGAGGGTGAGCTTATTTTGCTTTGCGGAGGTACAGCAAGCGGAAAGACAACCTTGCTCCGCAGTTTAAAGCCTGAGCTTTCACCTTATGGTAAAAAGAACGGGAACATTTTGTTTATGGGAGAAGATTTGTGCAATATATCCGCTGAACGTTCCGCATTAGAAATAGGATACGTTATGCAGCGTCCTGAAAATCAGCTTGTTGCTCATAATGTATGGCACGAACTTGCATTCAGCTGTGAAAACCTTGGTATGAAGAAAGAACAAATACTGCGTAATATTGCAGAAATATCAGGTTTCTTCGGACTTGATTCATTGCTTGACTGTGAATGTGCAACGCTTTCAGGAGGACAAAAGCAAATAGTAAACCTTGCGGCTGTAATGGCAGTAAAGCCGAAACTGCTTTTACTTGATGAACCCACATCTCAGCTTGACCCTGTAACAGCAAATGATTTCATTCATACTCTGCACAGAATAACAAGAGAACTTTCGATAACGGTTATTGTGTCTGAACATAGATTTGAGCAGCTGTTCCCATTGACAGATAAAATTCTTTTTATTGAAAACGGCAGAAAAATATCATTTGATACTCCGCAAAATTCAATTGAATATATTTCAAACTCCAAGTCACTTTGCAGTTCAATGCCGTCATACGTTACATTATACAATTCACTTATGAAGGATACAGACATTTCAACTCCTGTAAGTCTTAGTGACGGCAGAAATCTTATTGAAAAAAATATAAATAAGGACATAAAATGCCTTAAAAAAGCAAAGCAGTCTGTATCATCAGATTATGCTGTTGAATTTAAGGACGTTTTTTTCACTTATGAAAGCTTGAAAGCTGATATACTAAAGGGTATTGACTTGAATGTGAAAAAGGGAGAGATTTTATCTGTTTTGGGAAGCAACGGCAGCGGAAAAAGTACACTTCTTTCAATTGCCGCAGGTCTTAATAAAGCGTACTCAGGTAAAATTGAAATAGATGGTCAGAATATAAAGAAACTGTTAAGAAATAAGAGGCTATATAAGAAAACAGCCATGTTGACACAGGATATTCAAACGTCCTTTTTGACTGATGTTGTATGTGAGGAGCTTGACGGAGAATTACTTACTCCTGTATATGATTTTACACCATTTAAAAATATGCATCCTTATGACCTCAGCGGAGGTCAGCAGCAGCTTTTGGGACTTGCCAAACTGTTGAAAAAAAATCCTGAAATTCTTTTGCTTGATGAACCGACAAAAGGACTTGATGGACATTGGAAAATGATTATTTCCGAAACATTATTAAAGCTTAAAGAAAGTGGAATAACCATTTTAATGGTAACTCACGATACAGAATTAGCTGCTGTTTGCAGTGACAGATGTGTGCTTTTATTTAATGGCAGAACACTAGAGCCACAGTCACCCAGCGATTTTTTCTGCGGAGGCCTTTATTATACTACATCTGCTGCAAAGGTATCTGACGGATTTTTTGATAAAATCTGTACAACCCAACAGCTTATTGAAATATGCAGACTGAACGGATTATGCATGGAAGGTGAAAAATGAAAAAGATAATTTCATATTCTACAATACTTTTGTTTTTGATAATTTTGACATTGTTAAGTGCTGTTTTGTTTAAAGGGCATTACTATACACTTATTTCTGTTGTTTTTGCAGCTGCGTCATTTGTGTTCTTTTTTCACTCGTTTGAACGTAAAGACCTGAATACACGCTACACAGCGGTACTTGCTGTAATGACTGCACTTTCGGTTGTGGGACGTTTTATTTTTGCACCCATTCCTGCATTTAAACCTGTAACTGCAATTGTAATATTAACAGGAATTTATCTTTCGGCAGAGGGCGGATTTCTTACAGGAGCATTGACTGCCTTAATTTCAAATATGTATTTCGGACATGGTGCATGGACGTCGTTTCAAATGCTTGCGTGGGGATCAATCGGTTTATTTGCAGGACTTTTTTCAAAGCAAATGCGTAAATATCCTGTTTTAATTTTAATTTACGGCGGACTTTCAGGGGTTTTTTATTCTCTTATTATGGACGTTTGGACTGTTTTGTGGTATGACAGTTCATTTAATATTTCAATGTATAAAGCAGCTATAATTTCAGCAGTTCCGTATACATTGATATATTCAGTTTCAAACATAATTTTTCTGCTTATTATCGGCAAAGGCTTTGGACGAAAGCTTGATCGTGCTGTGATTTTAATAGAGAGATGATGTTTTTTATGTCAAATACTGTTTTTCTATTGAAAAATGTAAGAAAAAATGATATAATTAAGGAAACACTGTACTAAGAACGTAAAAAAAGAACGTCAAAAAACTTTGTACGGTGCTGCCTTAATAAAAGATATTTTCTGAAAAGAACGGAGATTTTTTATGAAAAAATGGTCAGTAAAAAATCCTGACTCTGAAATTATTAATGAGCTGATAAAAAACAGTGATTTATCTGTTCTTGCGGCATCTGTACTTGCATCAAAAGGCTTTACATCAGCAGAACAAGTCATTAAACAGCTTGGTACAAATGAACTTTCTGACCCTTTTTTGATAAAGAATATGGGAAAAGCTGCTGAGGTCATAAATGAAGCTATTGATAATGGCAGTAAGATCTGCATTTATGGTGACTATGACTGCGATGGAATTATGGCAACCGTTATTCTTTATACATTTTTATCAGAAGCAGGAGCAGATGTTTTCTACTATATTCCTGAACGCAGTGAGGGCTATGGACTTAATGAAAATGCCGTAAGACAGATTGCAGAAAGCGGAGCAGAACTTATAGTAACAGTTGATAACGGAATTTCAGCTATTGAAGAAGCAAAATTAATATATGACCTGAATATGAAACTGGTTGTTACTGACCATCATCAACCGGGAGATGTGATTCCAAAAGCTGAAGCAGTTGTTGATACACATCAGACAGACTGCTTTTCACCTTTTAAAAAACTCTGTGGTGCAGGTATTGCACTTAAACTTGCTGCAGCACTTGACGGTGGAGATTTTACCATGGCTCTTGAACAATTCGGAGATTTGGCAGCTATTGCGACTATTGCTGATATAGTTGAGCTTATCGGAGAAAATCGTTTTATTGCAAGTTATGGAATGAAGCTTATTGAAAATACAGACCGCATTGGTCTTATGGCATTGAATGAAGTAAGCGGTATATCGGGAAAACCTGTTACGTCTTCAACAGTAGGATTTATGCTTGCTCCGAGAATAAATTCAGCAGGACGTTTCGGTTCACCAAAAACAGCAGTTGAACTTCTTTTGTGTGAGGATATGGAAAGAGCAAAACAGCTTGCTCATGAATTAGATACACTTAACAAACAGCGTAAGGACGATGAAAGCGAAATACTTTCGGAAATATACAGCAGGATAAATGAAAATCCGATGATTATAAGGGAAAGAGTTTTGTTTTTCTGCGGCAAAAACTGGCATCATGGAGTTATAGGAATTGTTGCCTCCCGTCTTATGGAAACATTCGGAAAACCATGCTTTATTATGTCTGATTCTAATGGAGAAGTAAGAGGCTCGGCACGTTCATTTGATGAATTTTCAATTTTAAAAGCATTGCAGTATTCGTCTGAATGCCTTGTAAAATTCGGAGGTCATAAAGGTGCAGGCGGATTTACCGTAAAAGAAAATATGACTGATGAATTTAAACACAAACTCTTGGAATATGCCTTGGAAAATCATTTTGTCATGCCTACGGCGGAGTATAATGCTGATTATTCACTTACACCAAGAGATATTACGATTGAAAATATAAAAGGACTAAAGCTGCTTGAACCATTTGGTGCAGGCAATGAAGCTCCTCTTTTTTACATACATGAAGCAGTTATAAAAAAAATTGTTCCGCTTTCCAAAGGTGTTCATACAAAGCTTAATCTTGATTTTAAGGGCAATAATATTGATGTACTTATTTTTCGTACTTCACCTCAAGAGTTGAAAGCAAATATAAATGACATTTGTGATTTTATAGTTTCACTTGATATTAATGTCTTTAACGGACGTGAAAGTGCAAGTATAATTGTCAGGGATTACAGACCCAGCAATATTGAACAAAGCAAAGCTATAGCAGCTTTTAATGCTTTTGAAAGCTTTTGCAGAAATGAAGAGCTTCCTCCGAATTACTATGTGCGAATGATGCCAAAGTATGATGAGGTTAAGGAGATATATTTAAGAATTAAAGAATGCGGAACGTCTGTTGATTCGATTTACTTTTCTATGAAACCAAAAGGATTGAATTATTGCAGATTATTGTCTGCAATTGAAGCTTTGGCTCAGCTGAAGCTTATTTCAGTAGATTATTCATGCGGAAAAGCCGTAAGGCTTAAAGTAACTCATAAAACAAGTCTTGATAAAGCACCGATATTAATTGCTTTGAAAGATAAATGCAGCAAGGCTTTAAAGCCTGCCTTATAGGGAAGTGTTTGGATTTTCTTACCGTTAAAGCAGTGGATATACACTGAAAAAGCCTGCTTTTTAGCAGCGGATTGGAGATTTTATTTATGCCTGATGATAATTTTACCATTGATATGCTTATTCAAAAAATTCTTACTACAGATAAGCAATATGACCTAAGTAAAATAATTACTGCATATGAATTTGCAGCAAAGGCTCATGAGGGGCAGACACGTTCGTCCGGACAGCCATATATTATTCATCCATTAGCAGTTGCTTTTATTCTTCTTGATCTGGGTATGGATACAGATACGATTTGTGCAGCTATTTTGCATGATGTTGTTGAGGATACTCCATGCACTCTTGACGACTTGAAAAAGCGCTTTGGACAGGACGTTGCAATGCTTGTTGACGGGGTAACAAAACTGAATAAAATTCCTGCTTTTAACCGTGAGGAACAGCAGGCTGAAAATGTAAGAAAAATTCTGCTTGCAATGTCACAGGATATTCGTGTTATGATTATAAAATTATGTGACAGACTGCATAATATGCGTACATTGAAATATCGTCCTTTGCATAAGCAAAGACGTACTGCGTTGGAAACCATGAACATTTATGCTCCGATTGCACACAGACTTGGTATAAGTGCCGTAAAGGACGAGCTTGAGGATCTGGCGTTTCATTACTTAGACCCATATGCTTATTCCGAAATTGAACATATACTTGAAATAAACAAGGAGGAACGTGAAGCATTTATTGAAACAATAAAGTCAAGAATTGCTCAGCGTTTCAAGTCAGAAGAGTTTATTGAACCTCCTCAGATTGAGGGACGTGTCAAGAGTATTTACGGAATATATAAAAAGGTCTTTGTTAATCATAAAAGCATTGACGAGATATATGATAAATATGCTGTAAGAATTATTGTGACTACTGTTGCAGAATGTTACAATGTACTCGGACTTATTCATGATATGTTCCGTCCGCTTCCAAACAGGTTCAAGGACTATATTTCAACGCCAAAGGCTAATATGTATCAGTCGCTTCATACAACGGTTCTTGGCAGGGAGGGTATTCCGTTTGAGGTTCAGATAAGAACGTGGGATATGCATGAAACAGCAGAATACGGTATTGCTGCACACTGGAAATACAAAGAGGGGATACAGGGCAAGGACAAAATGGAACAGCGTCTTGCTTGGGTACGTCAGGTAATTGAAGCTCAGCAGACATCTGATGATGTTGAAGAAATCGTCCGCATTATAAAAACTGATCTTGCTCCTGAGGACATAGTTGTTATGACTCCGAAAGGCGACTCAATTTCACTCCCCATTAATTCAACTGTCATTGACTATGCTTATCGAATCCATACGGAAATAGGTCATAAAACAGTCGGAGCTAAGGTTGACGGTAAAATCGTTCCGCTTGATTATAAGCTGCAGACCGGTGAAATATGTGAAATAATTACAAGCAAAGACCCTGAAAAAGGTCCTAACCGAGCATGGCTTGACATTGTAAAAACAAACGAAGCAAAAGCAAAAATACGTTCATGGTTTAAGAAGGAATGCCGAGAAGAAAACATTGTTCAGGGAAAGGCAGAGCTTGAACGTGAATTTAAGCGTCACAAAATGAAAGTTTCCGAAGAAAAAATGGAGGAATTTCTTGCTGATGACCTTAAGCGTCACAATTGCAGCAGTGTTGAGGATTTCTATGCTTCAATTGGTTACGGTGGTATTTTGCTTTCAAAGATAATATCACATCTAAAGGATAAGTATCAGAAACTTTATGCATCATCGGCTGCTGATGAAAATGAAAAGCCTGTTTCACTTATAAAGCCTACATCATCTAAGAATACAATTATTCTTGATAAAATTGATGATTGTGTTGTAAAGTTTGCTCAATGCTGCAATCCTCTTCCCGGAGATGAAATTGTCGGATTTATCACAAGAGGTCATGGCATTTCGGTGCATACAACAAGCTGTACAAATTATAAAGCAGTTCTTGGAAGAAATAATCCCGAAGAGCTTGAACGCTGGTGCGATATTCAGTGGTCTGAGGAAAGCAATGGGGCATTGCAGACAAGCATTGAAGTTATTGCTACTGACCGTGTAGGACTTGTTTATGACATAAGCTCAGTTCTTATGGAGTCAAGAATTCCTATTATTCATTCATCATCAAGAAACCTTAAAAACGGAAATGCTCTTTTTGAGGCTACCATTACTATTGCAAGTACAGAACAGCTTAAAAATTTATTTGATAAAATAAGAAGAATCAAAGACGTTATTTCAGTTGAAAGAGCAAAAATATAAGGAGATAATTTATGAGAATATATACATTGCAGCTTGGAGTTTTCGGAGCAAATTGTTATGTTGTTGAAACTGCACCAACTCAATGCATTGCAATTGATATAGGTGGTGACAGTCAAAGGCTGCTCAGCTTTTTGAATGAAAAAAAGCTCAAGCTTTCAAAAATATTGTTGACTCATGGTCACTATGACCATATAGGCGGAGTTGCAGATGTTCAGCAGGCTACAGGAGCAGAGGTTTATATTCATGCAGATGACGCTAATATGCTGGAAAGTGAAACAGCATCGCTTGCAGTGCAGATTGCAAGAGAACCATTTAAAAAGGTTTCAAATTATATTTCCGTATTTGATGATTGCTTTATTAATGACGGTGAAGTTCAGTTTAAGGTTATGCATACTCCGGGACATACCTTGGGAAGTGTATGCTACATTTGCAATGACGCTGTTTTTTCCGGTGATACTCTTTTCAGACTTTCAATCGGACGAACAGATTTTCCAAATGGAAGTATGGGTGCTATGAAAATTTCACTTGCCAAGCTTTCAAGGCTGGAGAAAAATTATATGGTTTACCCGGGACATGGACCTGAAACTGAACTGGATTTTGAAAAAAGAAATAATCCTTATATGGCTTAGAGTATGACCGTATAAAAATACAAAAAACATACCCTGTTTAGGAGATAAAATGAATAATAATGATTTGAAAATGCCGATTATTTTAATCGGCAACTCTTTTAAATATGAGGTTGAGGCAACAGTAAAGCTGTTTATTCATGCTTCACGCTTCAATTTTTTCTATGAAATAACTGATGTTTCAGATTATGATGAATATATTATTGCTGAAACGGCAGGCAATAAGATTAAAGCTGAAATCAAGCTGAAAAATAAAGATAAGATTTGTCTTGAAAAAGATTTAGGCATATCAAATCAAGCTGAAGTTCAGGAACATGAACTTTGCAGACTTATATTTAACGGCTTGAAACAGCTTACGGGAATTAGTCCGTCATGGGGACTTCTTACGGGAATACGGCCTGTAAAAAAGGTTACTGCTTTAATTCAGCAGGGAATGAGCAAGCCGCAAATAACTGACATTCTTACAAAAAAATATGAGATTTCTTCATTAAAGCTGGAGCTTGCATTTCAAACTGCATATAATCAACTGCCTATTTTAAACAAAATTGATAGGAGTGCAGTAAGTCTTTACATTTCAATTCCGTTTTGTCCGACAAGGTGCAGTTATTGTTCATTTGTTTCACATTCTATGGACTCGGCAATTAAACTTATTCCTGATTATATAAAAATGCTTTGCAGGGAGCTTGAAATTATCGGCAGAATTGTAAAGGATACAAATACCAGAATTGATACAATTTACTTTGGAGGAGGAACTCCAACTTCAATTTCTGCTGAGCATATTGAAACCCTGATGAAAAAGGTTCAGATGTGCTTTAATCTTGATGATGTGCGTGAATATAATTTTGAGGCTGGACGAGCTGATACAATAACCCGTGAAAAACTTGAAATTATTAAAAAATATGGAGCAACAAGAATTTCTGTCAATCCGCAAACCTTAAACAATGATGTGCTTAAAGCAATCGGCAGAAATCATACAGGGGAAGATACTGTTAATGCATATAAAACTGCACGTGAAGTTGGATTTGATAACATTAACATGGACTTGATTGCAGGACTTCCGACTGAATCTGCTGAAAGTTTCAAAAATACTCTTGACCGTATAATCAGTCTTGACCCTGAAAGCATAACCGTACATACTCTTACTATAAAACGTTCTGCAAGTTTATACAGTGATGGCGAAAGATATATAGAAAATCCTGCTGCAGAAATGGTTGATTACAGTGTAAATCAGCTTTTAAAGCATGGGTATAATCCGTATTATCTTTACCGTCAAAAAAATACAGTTGAAAATCTTGAAAATGTCGGTTACGCAAAAAATGGCAGGGAAAGTTACTATAATATTTATATTATGGACGAAACACAGACGATTCTTGGTGCAGGCTGTGCGGCATCTACAAAGCTTGTATATCCGAATGGCAAAATAGTTCGTATTCATAATTATAAGTTTCCTTATGAATATATAAATCGGTTTGAACAGCTTATGGAAAAGAAAAAGGAGATTACAGAATGCTTGAAAAAAATCAAAGATATACCGCAGTTATAACTGATCTAACATTTGAGGGAAATGGTGTATGTAAAATTGATGGTATGACTGTTTTTGTTCCGAATACAGCTGTTGGTGATGAAGTAAATCTGAAAATTGTAAAGGTAATGAAAAGTTATGCTTTTGGTATTGCTGAAGAAATTGTTTCTGTTTCAAAGGATAGAATATCACCTGACTGTGAATGCTTTTCAAAATGCGGCGGATGCATTTTTCGTCATATTAATTATGAATCAGAATGTAAAATAAAGTCTGATATTGTTAAAAATGCTTTTGAAAGAATTGGTGGATTAACTCCTGAATTTGATGAATTCAGAGGCAGCGTCAATATTTCAAGATATAGAAATAAGGCACAGTATCCGCTTGCAGAAGTTAATGGGAGAGCAGTGTATGGATTTTATGCTCCAAGAAGTCACAGAGTAATTCCGATAAGTGACTGCAGGCTTCAGCCGGAGATTTTTGCGGAAATCAGCAATGATATTCTTGATTACATAAACCAGAAGAAGGTTTCAATTTATAATGAGCAAAGTCATACAGGAATTATGCGGCATATTTATATAAGGCAAGGATTTCATTCAAAAGAAATTATGGTATGTATCGTTCTGCGAAAGGATATTTCCAGAGAATTAAAGGCTCTTATAAAGATACTTATTAACAAGTATAATGATATTAAAAGTATTGTTATGAATGTAAATTCCGCTAAAACAAATGTAATTCTTGGTACAAAGTGCATAACACTTTGGGGCAATGATTTCATTTATGATGTTATGTGCGGAAATAAAATTGAAATATCTCCGCTTTCATTTTATCAGGTAAATACAGAACAAGCTGAATTACTGTACTCTGTTGCTGAAAAATACGCTCAACTGAACGAGAATATGTATATCTGTGACCTTTATTGCGGTGCAGGTACAATAGGTCTTTCTATGGCAAATAAGGTCAGAAAGCTGACAGGTATTGAAATAGTGCCTCAGGCTATTGAGAATGCTAAGAAAAATGCTCTTCAAAATAATATTAATAATGCAGACTTTTTTTGCGGTGGTGCTGAAATTATTTCCGATATACTTAATAAGAACAATGATAGTCCTGATGTCATTATTCTTGATCCTCCAAGAAAAGGCTGTGATATTAATACAATATCTGCTGCTGTTAAAGCTGCTCCGGAACGTATTGTTATGATTTCATGTAATCCTGCTACTGCTGCAAGAGATTGCAAATTATTTGATGGTCTTGGTTATAGTGCAGTTAAAGTTTGCGGTGTTGACTTGTTCCCGAGAACCGGACACGTTGAGTGCGTGGTTTTGATGTCAAGGGTAGATAAGTAAGGTGTGAAAAAGGCTTGAAATAAAGGGATTGGCGAGTTTTCAAGGAAAAAATCCGAAATTCAAAAATCCCGTAGAACAGCCGAAAACCGAACATATCCACGGCTTGTGTATCTGAGGGTTGAGTTGACAGGATGAAAGCGGGTAGGTTGTGGAGATAAGATTATTGTATTTTTGATGGTTGGAAATATTGAAATGGTGAGTGAATAATATGGCTTATGGAAAAACTATAGAACTTTTTCTTGTAAATGGGACGGCAGACAGTTTAGTAACAGCTGAATTGTCAAATTGGAATGGTAAGGCAATCAAGATACCTCGTATTGAGGTTGCATCATGTAATCGAAGTGACATTACTCAAGCTGGAGTTTACTTTTTATTTTGCAAGGAAGATGATAATTCTGACTCTGTTTATATTGGCGAGGCTGAAAATGTAAAAGAAAGACTATTACAGCACTTGCGTGATTATCAATCTGAGAAAGAAAAGTACTATTGGAACACAGCTGTTATTTTTATCGGAAGAGATCTAAACAAGGCTCTCATCAGATATCTTGAAAACCGTTTTGTTGAAATTGCAAGAAATAGTAAAAGATATCTTGTACTAACGAAAAATACCTACAGAAATACAGTCATGAAAGAATCACAGATTGCTGTGATGGAAGAATTCGTAGACAACGTTAAAATCCTCATCAATGCTTTAGGATATAAGGTCTTAGAACCATTAGTGCAGGTGGATTTTCCAAATTCATTGGTGGATGATGAAGTGTTGTCTATAACATCCGGCTCTGTTTATGCAAAGGGCAGAGTGACAGCAGAGGGATTTGTTGTCTTTGCCGGTGCAACAGTAAATGAGAAAGCATCTGTTAAATCATTAAGTACAGGAATGCAAAAACAAAGGCAAAAGTTATTTGACACTGGAAAGGTTCAAAATCTGGTTACAACAGAAGATATTCTTTTTTCAAGTTCTTCGGCTGCAGCGGATTTTATTCTTGGGTATAGTGTAAGCGGACCGAAAACGTGGAAAGCGAAAGATGGCCGTTCTTTAAAGGAAATAGAAGAATCGGACACTAAAAATGATTGACTATTATTAAAATTATCCGATAGGTTGGTGAGAAAATCCAGGCTCTCGGATTTTTGTTTTATGACAGAATTGAACATATTTACAGTTAGTAGATTGCATGGTCAAGTTGACATGATTGAAATGATATGGATTTAGGATTTTTAATGATGTTTTCGCAGTATTCATATAAAATCATATTAACTCATATTAAAGTCTTGAAAAAAGCAAAAAGATATGGTATAATATAACCCGAAGAATATATGAGGAGATTTAATATGAATATTGAGAATAGTGATAAATGGATTAATCTTGAAGAAGCCGCTGATTATTTGAGCGTAAATAAAGATACTATACGAAATTGGATTAGAAAAGACACGGGAGTTCCTGCTCATAAAGTAGGTAAACAATGGAAATTTAAACGTTCCGAGCTTGATGAGTGGATTAAAAGCGGAAAAAGTGCTGATTAATGGTATTATGAAAGGAGGCGATAAGATGATGACATATATAAGTTTGTTTAGTAGTGCAGGGGTCGGCTGTTATGGTTTTAAATTGGAAGGCTTTGAGTGCATTGCAACAAACGAACTTATTGCACGTAGACTTGAAGTGCAAAAGTATAATCATAAGTGTAAATATGACAGCGGATATTTATGTGGAGATATTACTCAGGACGAAACAAAAAATCTGTTATTCGATCAAATTGATTTATGGGAAAAAAAAGAGAACTTAAAGCGCGTTGATGTAATTGTGGCTACTCCACCATGTCAAGGTATGTCTGTTGCTAATCATAAAAAAAGTAAAACAGAAATTGTTAGAAATTCACTGGTTGTTGAATCTATAAAAATTATTAAGGAAGTTCATCCTCGCTTCTTTGTTTTTGAGAATGTTCCTGCATTTATGAAAACGATTTGCACAGATATAGATGGAAAAAATAAAACTATAGCTGAAGCTATAAGTTTTAATTTAGGCGATGATTATTCATATACATCGCAAATTATAAACTTTAAAAATTACGGAGCTTGCTCAAGTAGACAAAGAACGGTAGTTATTGGTGTTTCTAATGATTATGCAAATGAAGTCTCACCGTTAGAACTATATCCTATGATGGTTCCAGAAAGAACACTACGAGAAGTTATCGGTCATCTGCCTGCGTTAAGTGAATTTGGAGAAATAAGTGAAGATGACATATATCATGCCTTTAGAGTATATCCAGAACATATGCGTTCCTGGATTTCTGATTTAAAAGAAGGCGAGTCTGCATTTGATAATATTGATGATAATAAAAAACCACATCAAGTTATCAACGGAGAAATCGTAATCAATCAGCAAAAAAATGGAGACAAATATAAACGACAATTTTGGGATAAGGTAGGTCCGTGCATACATACACGTAATGACCAATTAGCAAGCCAGAATACTATTCATCCAGCCGATGACCGTGTATTTAGCATTAGAGAACTTATGCTTATGATGACAGTACCACATGATTTTAGATGGGTTTCAACACCTTTTGATGAGCTGAATGCATTGCCTATAGAAAATAAAAAAAAGTTTCTGAAGAAAGAGGAAATTAAGATTAGACAGTCTCTTGGCGAAGCGGTACCAACAATAATTTTTCAGCAGATAGCTCATAACATTAAAAAAGTTATAGAAATTCCGCCGATGAATTCAGCTACAATTAATAAAATTGTTTCTGAAAGAAAATTTGCTGATACACAGGAACTAATTGAATTCATTAATAATAGTCCAATGGGACTTTCTCTCTCTGCATTAAGTAGAATTGCAGAATTATCAAATACCAAAAGAACGGATAACGCTGCATATTTCACTAGCAAACCATTAATTACTGAAATTATGAAAAAGCTTCCTATGGTTGAGAAAAAGATAATAAGAATACTGGAACCTTCGGCTGGAGTCGGAAACTTTGTTCCACTTATCATTCAAAAATTCAAGGATAAAGAAGTGATATTGGATTTGGTTGATATTGACCCAGATAGTCTTGAAGTATTAAAAGCTCTTATAAGCAAGTACAACATTCCCAAAAATTTCAAAATAAATTATATAATTGATGACTTTCTTCTTCATGATTTTGAAAGTGAATATGATTATGTGATTGGGAATCCACCTTTTTATAAAATGAAAGCAGCAGATAGAAAATTGACGATTTACAGAAAGAAAGCCAAGAACAAGGAAACTACAAATATCTGCTCTTTCTTTCTGGATAAGGCCATGGAAATCGGAAAGTATGTAGCATTGGTATTTCCAAAATTTTTGTTAAATACTCCTGAGTTTAGTCAAACAAGAAATTACTTGGCTGAGAAAGCTGTTGAGTGCATTATTGATTTTGGTGAAAAAGGATTTCCAGGTGTGTTGGTCGAAACAATCGCTATTTTTGTGAATAACGAAAATAAACCTAATCGTACCCACATCATTTCGTTGACGAATAAGTCAGAGGTACTACAAAAACAAAAATACATATTTGATAGTAGACTACCATATTGGGTGATTTATCGAAATGAGTTCTTTGATAAAATTTTAAAAAAGCTAGATTTTAATGTTTTTACCGTTTTCCGAGATAGACAAATTACCAATAAAGATTTACGAGATTTTGGAGAAATAAGAGTGATAAAGTCTCGTAATATCTCTGATGATGGTAGTGAGATACTCAATCTTGCTGGATATGATGCCTATATGTCTTTGGATAATGCACGAAAGTTTTCTGTTTATTCATATTTAAATGCCGATAATGTGTACATAACTCCCAATATGACATATAAGCCAAGAGTTATGAAAAAACCAAAAAATGTATTGGTTAATGGCTCGGTTGCTATTTTGATTCCTAAAGAAGGTATAACGGTTTCAGAAAAACAAATGAAATACTTTTCTTCTGAGGAATACAGGGAATTCTATAAAATAGCAAGAAATTACCAGACTCGTTCATTGAATGTAGATGCTTGTTCTGTTTATTTTTATGGATTACTAAAGGAAACAAACAAGTGATAGGAGGAAAACTATGTTAACTCAAAATGATATATTAGAATTTTGCAATCAACATAATTATGATTTAAGAATCAGCGGCAACGGAAGATGGATTGACCAGAAATGTACTCCAGACGTTATTTGGTCAATTGCTGATTTTGTGTTAGATTATGTAGATAATGTTAAAAGCGAATTTACAGTTAAGGATATTTGGCAGAGCGAGTATGCCAAACAGACAATTGCTGAAACCTATTCAAAACCTGGAACAGATGAGAAGAGTGCTGAAAATGAATATGACAAGGTGTTCTCTCAACCTCTTTGTATGTTTTGTTATGCTGGCATTATCAAGGATATTTCTCCGACCACTAGACATTTATATACCATTGAGAACCGTGACGTTTTAGAATATATTGCACGCAACGATGTATATGCATTACGATTTTTGCATTGTTACATAGAAAAAGTGTTGTCTGATAGTGGTTTGTATCCCGTTTTTCAGTCTTTCTTTGACAATCAAGATAAGGCTCACTTTACAGTAATGAAGCAGGCATTTATTGATTTTTATCACGATTATACGCCCATTAAAAAGGAATATGAGCCGAAAAGAATATTTACGAAAGTATTAAATCCTTTAGCTTTCAAATATGGTAAGAAAGGTACGGAGGGTGGACATATGTCTATGGATGTGATAAACAAATCTGATATGATGTATAATAGGGATAATTTTAGAGATGTTTATAGAGATAAGCCAAAAGGTGTTTCCCGACAAGAATGGCTTGCACAGCATCCAGATATTGATCGCCGTGATGGATATTTCGAACAAATGATGAATCGTTCCAAGAAAACATTGCGTGATTTTATTGCCGGAGCAAGAAATGGACTTTCAGAACTAACACAGTTTATCGAAGATCATACTGATGAAGCAAGTGCTACACAGATGCATCATATTTTCCCTAAAAATGAATTTCCGGAAATTATGCACTACATCGAAAATCTTATTGCATTAACACCAAATCAGCATTATGGCTATGCTCATCCAAACAACAATACTCAAATTATTGATTTGGCAGCACAAAAGGTTTTATTAATCGCAAAAACATATAGTATCAAGGAAAATTTAACTAACGAGGAAGAAACTATTTATGAATTTGCGAATTTGCTTACTGTTCTATCCGTAGGCTGGGATGATGCAGATGTTCTTGAAATTGAAGAAAATGATTACAACGATGTGTTACATTCAATTAATTACCATTACGATGTAGTATAGAAAGATTATATAATGTAACATTGCAATAAAGCGATGATGTTTTGGTTCGTTTTTTAATTCTATACCAGTTACATATGAATTTTACAAAGAAACCATACTTACCTTTAAGTGTATATAATGTACTACTAATTGTATCTTGGTGTTGAAACAGATAGTAATAAACTCTGAAAAATCAGGAAAGATGGTGTTTTGGTTGCAAATTATATTGAATTATAAATCATATTATGAGGTATTTAAAGTC
>ERZ857480.47722-NODE-73795-length-95760-cov-16.9933_pt1 | contig 95760 bp, 84 predicted proteins | sample MGYA00519767_ERZ857480 | MGnify/ENA primary metagenome ERZ857480 (study PRJEB31778, sample SAMEA3449210) | human gut metagenome | biome: human gut; feature: human-associated habitat; material: faeces | place: United Kingdom | collected 2010/2012 ...
GGGAGCTGTCCTTAGTACGAGAGGACCGGGATGGACAGACCTCTGGTGCACCAGTTGTCGTGCCAACGGCACAGCTGGGTAGCTACGTCTGGACGAGATAAACGCTGAAAGCATCTAAGCGTGAAACTCCCCCAAAGATAAGATCTCCCCCCTTTATGGGGTAAGGGTCGATGTAGACTACATCGTTGATAGGCCGAAGGTGTAAGCACGGTAACGTGTTCAGCTGATCGGTACTAATCACCCGAGGGCTTGACTTAATTTATGCAGGGCGGCCTTGCCTCTCATCTCCCCATTGTTCAGTTTTCAGGGTGCAGACAAATTCCCCCTTGACAACAGGGGTTCAATATTGTAGTATTTGGCAGTAGCCATTTACAGTTGGTGTTTTTAGCGGTGAGGGTCCACCCGTTCCCATTCCGAACACGGAAGTTAAGCTCACCTGTGCCGACGATACTTGCCTGGCGACGGGCCGGGAAAATAGGTCAACGCCAACACAATGAGCCCGAGACCAAACCCTCGGGCTCGCTATATTCCTCCTTAGCTCAGTCGGTAGAGCACGCGGCTGTTAACCGCGGTGTCGTCTGTTCGAGTCAGACAGGAGGAGCCACAACGGTCGGGCCGCTGCCATAAAGGTGGCGGCCCGTACTTTGTATCAGGGGTATGGGCCTTTAGCTCAGTTGGTTAGAGCAGCCGGCTCATAACCGGTCGGTCCGGGGTTCGAGTCCCTGAAGGCCCACCATGATCCGCGCAGCGATCGCGATGCGCACGCGTCCATTTAGGGGAATAGCTCAGCTGGTAGAGCGGCGGTCTCCAAAACCGTAGGCCGAGGGTTCGAAGCCTTCTTCCCCTGCCAGAGACCCGGGCGCCTGTATAAGGCGCTCGGACTCTCAAAACTTCTTGACAAGCAACCGGGAATTTTGTATAATTCTCGTGCTTTATATGGCGCTGTAGCTCAGTTGGCTAGAGCATTCGGTTCATACCCGAAGTGTCACCGGTTCGAATCCAGTCAGCGCTACCAAAAAGGGGGCACATCCTCCGATGTGTCCCCTTTCCAAGTAAATATGGCCCGTTGGTCAAGTGGTTAAGACACCGCCCTTTCACGGCGGTAACATGGGTTCGAGTCCCGTACGGGTCACCAAACTCTCTGTCTTACGGCAGAGAGTATTTTGGAGGCGTAGCTCAGCTGGTTAGAGCGCATGCTTCACACGCATGAGGTCGATGGTTCGAGCCCATTCGTCTCCACCAAAAAAAGCCTGTAATCCTTGAGATTACAGGCTTTTTTATTTCTTAAATTATTCTGCAGGTGAGGCAGATACCCCCGAAACACCCTTAGCGCAGGATCTCTTCGGCCACTACGCGCTTCGGCACACAGCGGTCCATGGCCTGCTTTTCAATGTAACGGTGAGCGTCCTGCTCAGACATGCCCTCCTTTTCTATCAGCGCCCATTTGGCGCGGTTTATAAGGCGGATCTCCGCCATTTTATCCTCCATGGAAAGACTTTTCTGCTCCATGCGCCGCAGGCGCTCCCGCGTGCCGCACAGGAGCTCCATGCATTGCATCATCATCTGCGGCGACGTCGGCTTCTGAAGCGTCAGCACGCCGCAGGGCGTGACCTGCGCGGACACGTCGGAGTAATACTCCGGCTTTACAAGGAGCAATATCCCCGCGCTCGATTGCTCGGCGAAGTGCTGTGCAAGATGGGGGCCGAATTCATCGCGCAGCGGCGCGCTGATAATGATTATATCATATCGGCTTTCGAGAAGCCGGCGCCGTGCGTCCGCAGCGTCGTACGCAAATTGTACGGGGGCGTAGCGCCCGCCGGGGAGCAGCTCACGCAGGGACGTATGAAATTTTTCCGCAGCGGCTACGGACAGCACGCTGTAGGTTCGCGGCAGATACTCCATGCGCATTCCTCCTCCCGAAAGTTTTAGCGGCGCTTACTTCGTATAATACTCCACAACGGTCCGCGGCAGGGAGGAGGCGATAAATTCGCTCGTTTTTGCCGCGGCTTTTGCGTCCGCGAGCGTTGCGGGCAGCGTCTTATACTGCGAACGGACCTCCTCCGACGCGGTGTAAAAGTTGATGTCCGCGCTTGCGGGCAGCTCTGCGCGGCGGCGTATACCGTCGAGACCGGCGTAGATGAGGAGGGTATAGGCAATATACGGGTTGCAGATCGGGTCCGGGGATCGAAGCTCCGCGCGGCGGTACTCGCCCTCGGCGGCGGGAATGCGGATGAGCTGCGAGCGGTTTTCGCTTGACCAGGAAATATAGCGCGGCGCCTTGTAGCTGCCGAAGCGCTGATAGGAGGCCGGCGTAGTATTGAGGAACGCGGTCATGTCGGCAATATGCGAGAGAATACCGGCGATCACCTGCGGCATAATGTCCTCGCCGGTGGAGCTGCGGGCGGAGAGATTGATGTGCATGCCGTTGCCCGGCTCGCTGCGCAGGGGCTTCGGGGAGAAGTCGGCGGCAAGACCGTTGCGCAGGGCGACGGTATTTACGACTGTGCGGAACGTGACCGCATCGTCCGCGGCCTTGACGGGCTCGGCATACCGGAAATCGATCTCATTCTGACCGGGGCCCTGTTCATGGTGGGAGCATTCCGGGCGGATGCCCATCTGTTCAAGCGTCAGGCAGATCTCGCGGCGGACGTTCTCGCCCTTATCCTCGGGCGCAATGTCCATGTACCCGGCGCGGTCGTAGGGGATCGTGGTCGGTTCGCCGTTTTCGTCCCGGCGGAAGAGATAGAACTCCATCTCCGAACCGAACGCGAACGAAACGCCCATCGCCGCGGCGTCGTCTACCGCCTTTTGCAGCAGCGCGCGGCTGTCACCCTCAAAGGGCGTGCCGTCCGAGCGCAGAATGCGGCAGAACAGGCGCGCCACACGCCCGTGATCCGGCCGCCAGGGGAGCAGACAGAGCGTCGAGGTGTCCGGCTGCAAAAAGAGATCCGAGCGCAGCTCGTCGCCGAAGCCGGGGATAGCGGAGGCGTCAAACGCGATGCCGGCGGAAAACGCGCGGTCGAGCGCATCCGGCAGAATGGACATGTTCTTCTGGTTGCCGGTCAGGTCAAAAAACGTCATGCGAAGGAACTTGACGTCCTCCTCCGCGACATACTGCCGGATCTCGGACTCGGAATACTTCATTGCTGCTCCTGCCTTTCTCAATCGGAAACGTACATTTGCTTATAGGGATTCTTGCTGTCCGGCGTGACGACGGTGTAGGGATCGCGGAGCATGGCATCCGCGTCGCGCCCGAACAGGCGGCAGTACTCGCGCACATAGGGCGCGAACTCCGCCTTATCCGCCTCCGTGGCGGCATGCGCCGTCACCTGACTCGGGAACGGCACGCGCGACACGTCGCCGCGGAAAACCATTTTCCCGCCGTGCATACCGGTGCAGGGGAAATAGCCGGTGACGGGTTTTCCGTCCGTATGCAGCGCAAGCACAACGATCAGCCCGCCGGCCTGGTATTCACCGAGAAAGCTCCCGGCACGCCCGCCGATCACGATGACGGGCTTGTGTTCCTTGTATTCCTTCATGTGGATGCCGGCGCGATAGCCCGCGTTGCCCTCCACGAAGATCTCTCCGCCGCGCATGGCGTAACCGGCGGCGTCGCCGATGTTGCCGTGGATGACGATCCGTCCGGCGCTCATCGTATCGCCGACGGCGTCCTGCGCGTTGCCGCGCACGGTGATATCCGCGCCGTTGAGATACGCGCCGAGCGCGTTGCCGGGGATGCCGTCGATCTCAATGCTCTTGCGGGACATGCCCGCGGCGATGAACCGCTGGCCGAGACACGCGCTCACGCGGCATTTTGCTCCGGCACTGCGGATCGTCTCGTTCAGCTCGGAAAAGGAGAGAGAGCCTGCTTCTATATAATCCATAGTATCACACCTTTCACCGATTTTCCACAATCATTCTCCGGCGTGGGCCACGCCGAGGATTTCGAGTTCCTTCTCCGTAAGGCCGATGCCGCGGAGCATCACGCGGTTGCCGCGCAGCGCCTCGATGGAGTTGATGCCCATGCCGCCCATCATTTCCTTGATCTCGCGCTTCCATGCCGTGACGAGATTCACGAGCCGCTCCGCGCCGACGTCGGGATCCAGCCGCTTGACAAGCTCCGGATTCTGCGTGGCGATGCCCCAATTGCACCGTCCCGTGTGGCACGAGCGGCAAAGATGGCAGCCGAGCGCGAGCAGCGCGGCGGTGCCGATGTAGCAGGCGTCCGCGCCGAGAGCGATGGCCTTGACAACGTCGGCGGACGAGCGGATGCTGCCGCCCGCGATGAGAGAAACGCTGCTGCGGATGCCCTCGTCGCGCAGGCGCTGATCCACGGCGGCGAGTGCGAGCTCAATGGGAATGCCGACATTGTCGCGGATGCGCGTGGGCGCGGCGCCCGTGCCGCCGCGGTAGCCGTCGATGGCGATGATGTCCGCGCCGCTGCGGGCAATGCCGCTCGCAATGGCGGCGATGTTGTGTACTGCCGCAACCTTTACGATGACGGGCTTTTTATACTGCGTTGCTTCTTTGAGCGAGTATACGAGCTGGCGCAGGTCCTCGATGGAATAAATGTCGTGATGCGGCGCGGGGGAGATGGCGTCTGAGCCCTCGGGGATCATGCGGGTCTTGGACACGTCCCCGACGATCTTCGCGCCGGGCAGATGTCCGCCGATGCCGGGCTTTGCGCCCTGACCCATTTTGATCTCGATGGCGGCACCGGCGTTCAGGCAGCGTTCCTCAATACCGAAACGGCCAGAGGCTACCTGCACGATCGTGTTCGCACCGTACTTATAGAAATCGCGGTGGAGTCCGCCCTCGCCGGTGTTGTAGTAAATGCCGAGCTCCTCGGCGGCGCGGGCGAGCGCAGCGTGGGCGTTATAGCTGATCGAGCCGTAGCTCATCGCGGAAAAGAGGATCGGCACGGAAAGCTCCAGCTGCGGCGGGAGCGTCGTATCGAGCGAGCCGTCGGCGCGGCGGCGGATCGTGTCCGGCTTTTTGCCGAGAAAAACGCGCGTCTCCATCGGCTCGCGCAGCGGGTCAATCGAAGGGTTCGTGACCTGCGAGGCGTTGATGAGAAGCCGGTCCCAGTAGCCCGGCAGCGGCGTCGGGTTGCCGGTGGAGGAGAGAAGGATGCCGCCTGTGGCGGCCTGCTTATAGACTTCGCGGATCGTGTCGCTCTTCCAGTTCTCGTTTTCGCGCAGACAGCAGTCGGTTTTTACGATCTTGATCGCGCGCGTCGGGCAGAGCGCAACGCAGCGCTGACAGTTCACGCATTTGGATTCGTCCGCGAGCATGATCTTTCGCTCGGCGTCGTAGGTGTGGACGCCATTGGCGCACTGCTTTTCGCAGATGCGGCAGCGCGTGCACCGCTCGTCGCGCCGGATGACCTCAAACGGCGGGTAGATGTATTCGATAGCCATTAGTATTTCCCCTCCTTTACGCGCACGATGACCGGCTCGCCGCCCATCGGCGCCCAGACGTTGCGCGCGTCCGGTTCCATCGCGCGGATGGCGGCCTCCTCGCTTGCAATGAACACAAGATCGTCTTTCTCCGCCGTGACCATCGAGCGGAGCTTCAGCCGGTCGTTGAGCGCCATCAGCCCGCCGTTGAAGCCGAGCACGATGGAGAACGGCCCCGTAATAAGAAGACTGGAAAACACCGTGCGCAGATAGGTGAGCCGTTCAGCCTCGGACGCGGCTTTGCCGCGGATCGTGCTCCAGAACGGCGCGGCGATGACGTTGGCCGCTTCCTCCAGCGACATGCCCTGCCGCCGGAGCAAATAATCGGCAATGTATGTGATGACCTCAGTATCGGTCTGCAGCGTGCATTTGTAGCCGAACATTTCGATGAAGCGGCGGTTGGCGTCGTAAGACGAGATCTCGCCGTTGTGTACGACCGAGTAGTCGAGCAGTGCAAACGGATGCGCGCCGCCCCACCAGCCGGGGGTGTTCGTCGGATAGCGGCCGTGCGCCGTCCAGCTGTAGCCCGCATATTCGTCGAGCCGGTAAAACCGCCCCACGTCCTCGGGATAGCCGACGGCCTTGAATACGCCCATGTTCTTGCCGCTGGAGAAAACGTACGCGCCCTTGAACTTCGTGTTGATGTCCATAACGGTCCGGGCAACGAATTCCTTCTCGTCGAGCTGGAGACGATGGAGCACCGACGGCAGCGGGGAGACGAAGTAGCGCCAGATGAGCGGTATGTCGGTGATCTCCGGGATGATGTGGATGGGGATCTGCTCGGCCTGCACAAGCTCAAAGCCCTCTTTGAGCATCGTTTCGCACTCGCGGCGCGTCGCGTTGTCGTCAAAGAAAATGTGAAACGCATAAAAATCGCGGTAGTCGGGGTAGATGCCGTAGGCGGCAAAGCCGCCGCCGAGACCGTTGGAGCGGTCGTGCATCGGGATCATGCTCTTCATGACCGCCTCACCGGTCATGCGCCGTCCCTCCCGGGAGATGACGGCGGAAATGGCACACCCGGAGGGGATGCGGATCTCGCCTTCGCGCTTCATAATAATCGCCTTCTTTCCGAAAATACAAAAGGAGCTCATTTCCCGAGGGGATAAACTTCCCACGGGAAATGAACTCCTTTGCTCATTAACGCGGAAGATTATAACACCGCGGGGAGAGCGCGTCAACGAAAAAAACCGCAAAAAAACGAAAATTGGGAATTGACAAATCCGTGCAGAGCGCATATAATTTCGCCCATCGAAGGCAAAGGCGTCTTGGAGAGCGATCTCCGAGACGCCTTTTTTATTTTTCCGAAAGAGGAGTGGGAAGCATGAGCGCTGTACCGGAATATTTTGGAAGTCTTGTGTTTGACGACCGCGTGATGAAAGCGAAACTGCCGTATGACGTGTATGTCTCGCTGAAAAAGACGATGTATGAGGGCGGTACGCTGGATACCGCCGTTGCCAACGCTGTGGCCGACGCCATGAAGGAGTGGGCGGTCGAAAAGGGCGCGACGCACTATACCCACTGGTTCCAGCCGCTCACCGGCAGCACCGCGGAGAAGCACGACAGCTTTATCACCCCCTCGCCGGACGGCGGCGTCATCATGGAGTTTTCCGGCAAGGAACTCATCCGGGGCGAGCCGGACGCTTCGAGCTTTCCCTCCGGCGGGCTTCGCGCCACGTTTGAAGCGCGCGGCTACACCGCCTGGGACCCGACGAGCCACGCCTTTATCAAGGACAAAACGCTCTGCATCCCGACGGCGTTCTGCTCCTACGGCGGCGAGGCGCTCGATAAGAAAACGCCGCTGCTGCGCTCCATGCAGGCGCTCAACAAGCAGACGCTGCGCGTGCTGAAGCTCTTCGGCATGGACGACGTGAAGATCGTCCGTCCGCTCGTCGGCCCCGAGCAGGAATATTTTCTCGTGGACCGTGCCATGTTCGATAAGCGCGAGGACCTTATGTTCTGCGGGCGCACGCTCTTCGGCGCAATGCCGCCGAAGGGACAGGAGATGGACGACCATTATTTCGGCGCGATCAAGCCGCGCGTCGCGGAATTCATGGCCGATCTCAACGAGGAGCTGTGGAAGCTCGGCGTGCTTGCCAAGACCGAGCACAACGAGGTCGCCCCCGCGCAGCACGAGCTCGCGCCCATCTTCACCACCGCGAATATCGCCACCGACCACAACCAGCTCACCATGGAGGTCATGAAAAAGGTCGCGGCGCGCCACGGCCTTGTCTGCCTGCTGCACGAAAAGCCGTTCGACGGCGTGAACGGCTCCGGCAAGCACAACAACTGGTCGCTCTGCACCGACACGGGCGTCAACCTTCTCAAGCCCGGCGACACACCGCACCAGAACGCGCGGTTTCTGCTGTTCCTCTGCGCCGTTATTCAGGCCGTGGACGATTATCAGGATCTGCTCCGGCTCTCCGTTGCGACGGCAAGCAACGACCACCGTCTCGGAGCGAACGAAGCCCCTCCGGCCGTCGTGTCCATCTTCCTCGGCGACGAGCTCACGGCAGTGCTCGACGCGATCGAGAAGGACGCCCCCTACACCGGCACGGAAAAGATCGTTATGAAGCTCGGCGCGCACGTGCTGCCGCGCTTTGTGCGCGACACGACCGACCGCAACCGCACATCGCCGTTCGCGTTCACCGGCAACCGATTTGAGTTCCGCATGGTCGGCTCGTCCGACTCCATCGCGTGCTGCAATGTCATGCTCAATACCGCCGTGGCGGAGTCGCTGCGCCAGTATGCCGACGAGCTCGAAAAGGCGGACGACTTTGAAGGCGCGCTCCACACGCTCATCCAGCGCACGATCCGCACGCACAAGCGCATCGTTTTTAACGGCAACGGCTACGACGACGCCTGGATCGAAGAAGCGACAAAGGTCCGCGGCCTTCTCAATCTTCGCACGACGCCGGACGCGCTGCCGTATCTCACCGCGGCGAAGAACGTGGAAATGCTCACGCGCCACAAGGTCTATTCCGGATCAGAGCTCAAGTCCCGCTGCGAGATCAATCTCGACAACTACCGCAAGACCGTCCACATCGAGGCGAAAACGATGCTCGATATGGCGCGCCGCGAGATATTGCCTGCCGTGACCGCGTATGCCGATACGCTCGCTCTCGGCGTCAACGCCCGCCGCGCTGCGGTCGGCACATCCGTCGGCGGCTACGAGGCGCGGCAGATCGAAAAGCTCTCCGCGCTCTCGGAGAAGATCGACACCGCGGCGGAAGAGTTGGAAACGGCGCTCGATGCCTACCACGCCATGAGCGATGTGCAGAGCTCCGCGGAGTTCATCCGCGACAGCGTCCTGCCGAAGATGGCGGCGCTGCGCGCCCCCTGCGACGCAGCCGAAAAGCTCATCCCCGCCAACAGCTGGCCGTTCCCGACCTATGCCGAGCTGATGTTCGGCGTGAAATAAAGAGCAAAAAGCAAAAGCGCCGCGCGCCGGGATTTGTCTGGCGGGATCGAACCGCTGACCTCTTGAATGCCATTCAAGCGCTCTCCCGGTTAGTGCGGGATAGTATTTGAACGGCGGTAAATTTCACTCTGCCTCATATTTTATTTCACCGAGCCAGACACGGAGACTTTGGGACAAGTTGTCCTCAAAGCGCATATTCACTAAATACCATCTCTCAAAGTGTCACATATAATTGACTTTTATTCATATATATAATAATATTTCTGCGAGGAGGCGGTTCCCATCGCTCGAAACATTAGGATAAAAGTTGCAAGAGCTGAACTTGATATGACGCAAAAAGCCCTTGCTGAGGCCGTTGGCATCTCTCGTCAAACGATGAACGCCATAGAACAAGGCGATTATAACCCAACGATCAAGTTGTGCAGGGCTATTTGCAAAGTTTTGGGGAAGTCGCTTGACGACTTATTTGGCGAGGAGGAGTGAAATGAAATCTAATAAACAACTCGATGAAATGCAGGAAAGCAAGCTGTTAAAAATCCAAGAGAAAGGATTTTGGCTATTCTTTTGGGTTTTGTTTGCCGCGATTTTTGTTCAAGCATTGATTGGCATGACCCTGAAAGAAATTGCGGGTGAGATTGTTGTTTTGGTGGCTGCAAGCATCTATATTGCTGCGGCATCCCTTAAAAATGGGTTATGGACAAGAAATATACAGCCAACAATAAAGAGCAATTTAGCTACAAGTATTATTCCTGCACTGATTCTTGGAGTATTTTGGACAATACGCTCCATTGTTATATTGGATAAATCCATTTCAGAAAGCTCCGTGCAGATTGTTATTGCGGTTCTTTCTGCCTATGTGGTCTGTTTTCTGATGCTTGAAATTTTACGACGAGTATATAAACATCAGCGGGAGAAACTGGATGATGTTGAGGAAGAAGGGAAGGGATGATTATGTTCTGTGAAAAATGGGGTGCAGAAACATGAAGTTGATCTGGAAAGGCAAAATGACCACGGATAACCTTTTCATTCCCGATAATATACCGGATAGTGCCAAAATGCTTTCAAGTGAAAAATTCACATGGCTTGCATATCTTTTGGTTGTACCGATCTTAGCGATTGCTTATGCCGGAATAGTGATCCGAAGGCCGTATGTCGTAGGTATTGCCTTTAATAAAATTGCATTTTTCATTGGTGTAGGATTGTCGATCGTTTTTCTTGTTGTGCATGAATTGATACACGCATTATGCTGTCCCAGAGACACTACAGTTTTTGTTTATCTTACTTCTTCTGGGATTGGTTGTGTGCCGGCGTGCGGTTTGAAGAAAAACCGCTATCTTCTGGTTGCCTTAATGCCAACGATTGTGTTAGGCGTTATTCCTTTTATTATATGGATATGCTTTCCAGGCATGAATGTCATAATAAGCTCTATTTTGTTTGCGTTTTCTATTGGCAGTCTATCAATGTGTGTCGGCGATATTTATAATGCCTTTCTTGCTGCCCTTAAAATGAATAGGCACTCCGTTCTTGTTACTTCAAAAACGGACATCTATTACTATAACGAATAACCATTGAGATAGTTTGTCCGAATTGACTTTGAGCAGTTCAGCGCTGGGCTGGACATTTCGGTAATCGCCGCATAAGAAAAGCACCGAAATCAAGCGATTTCGGTGCTTTTTGGTGGAGATAAGCGGGATCGAACCGCTGACCTCTTGAATGCCATTCAAGCGCTCTCCCAGCTGAGCTATACCCCCACAGGAGCACGGTTTTCCAACCGGCGAGAGTTATAATAGCAAATGCACGGGAGAATGTCAACCCTAAAATGCAAAAAACTCCGCTTTTTTGCGATTTCCTCCGAGAGCGCCCGCCGTCAGGCAAAAAGGCAGAGCAGCAGCCCGTAAACCACGCTCGCGCCGGTGCCGTAAACGATCACGGGCCCGGCGATCGTGAACATCTTGGCGCAGGTACCGGGGATGAGACCCTCACGCTTGAATTCCAGCGCGGGCGCGACGATGGAGTTGGCAAAGCCCGTGATCGGCACGAGCGTGCCGGCCCCGGCAAAGCGCGCGATATCGTCGTACAGCCCCAGACCTGTGAGCAGCGCGCCGAGAAAAACGAGCGAGATCGAAACCGCCGTCCCGGCGCTTTCCGTGTCCAGTCCGAGGGAGATATAGAGCGTGCGCAGCCCCTCACCCCCCGCACAGATGAGCCCGCCGACGAGAAAGGCGCGCAGCATGTCCATGCCGAGCGGCGAGCGCGGCTGCTTCTTTTTTATATATTCATTGTATTCTTCGTTCGTCATATTCATAAAAAATCGCCTCCCGTGGGAGTATTCCCGTAGGAGGCGACCGTATGCGTTTAGATTATTATATAATCAAATGTTTTCCTGCCGGATGATCTTGCGGCCCATGAGCACGCCCATGACGGAGGCTGTCATCCGCCAACGCGTCCAGCCGGAGGAGTCGCCGGGGCAGTGCAGACGGCGGATGTTCGTGTTGAGATCGGCGTCCATCTTCACGCGGTTGGAGCAGAACTTCCGCTCGGGGGAGCAGAGCAGCGTTTCGTACGAGGCAAAGCCCGGCACGACCGGATCGCGTTTCAACGAAAGAGGCTTTTTCCGCAAGCTATGCGCTCGATCAGCGGCCGGAACGGAACGCTCACGCCGCCGATAAAGGCTGCAGGGACAGCGCGCAGGAAGGAGAAAAGGACGGTACAGCCGAAGCTGAACCGTCCTTTCGATCGGAGATAAGGCAGGCCTGGCGCTATCCTTTTTTCCTGGCAATCACTTCCGTGATTTCTGCTGCGCCCCGGGGTGCTCCGTTTCCCGCCGTCTTTGGTACTCCTCCAGAAACCGATCCAGATAGACCTTGTTGACGGTGGCAGAGATCGTGTTGCGAAGCAGATCCTTTGCGTCGGACTGCGTTTCACCAAGACCTTCCCGCGCAGGAGCTATTCCGAACGCCGCGCCGAGCATATTTTCAAATTCGTCGCAGAAATAGTCGTAGGCGATCGGAAGGGGATAGCTGTCCTCCTGTATGCTGAACATCAGCCGAAGCCCCTCCAGCGGGACAACGGGTTTGACCACGGCGATAAACAAAAGCCGCGCAAGGTGCTCCGATGGGTATGTCTTTTTTATTGGCGCGGGGATCAGGCTCTGCTTGACGTAATTGCTCACCATGGAGCTTGTCAACTCCGGCTCCCCCAGCGGTGCAAGATGGGCGTTGACATATCGCACCACCTGCTCCAGATATAGCCCTACATTCGGGATCTGGGCATAGCGCGGCAGACGGAAACTTTCCATATCCTCGATCATTCTCTTCACTTCCTGTTCCATGCTGCCATTATATACGTTTCGCACGGAAAGCACAACGGTTTTGCAAAAATTCTTTAACGGTTTTTTAAGAGCTGTTGACGGAATGATAAAAATCTGATAGAATCCACCCGATCGGCTTTTCAAAACCGGATAAAACGCTTTCTGCGATTCGGAGGATACACAATGAACCAGTTTCGTATTGCGGCAGATTCCAGCTGCAATCTTCTTACGCTGGACGGAGCGGACTTCGTCAGCGTTCCGCTTACTATACGCACCGAAACCGAAGAGTTCCGGGATGATGCTTCTCTGGATGTTGACGCGATGGTCAGCACGCTCCGCAGCACAAGGGGCCGATCCTACAGCGCATGTCCGAATGTCGCGGACTGGGAAAGCGCTTTCGGCGAGAGCGGCGACGTGATCGCGTTTACCATTACAAGCAGTCTGTCGGGCAGCTATAACGCCGCCTGCGCGGCGGGGAAAAACTGCACGGAGCGCAACCCTGCCCGGCGTATCCATGTGGTGGACACCCTTTCCGCCGGGCCTGAGATCACCCTCCTCCTTGAGAAAGCGCTTTCCGAGCAAAGCTCCGGCGCCGGCTTTGACGAGGTATGCGAAAATCTGAAGGCATATCAAAGACGCACCCACCTGCTTTTCGCCTTGGAATCCATGCATAACCTTGCGCAGAACGGCCGGATCAGCAGGCTCACGGCAACGATGGCGGGCGTCCTTGGGATCCGCGCCGCCGGACAGGCCAGCGCCGAGGGAACGCTGGAGATGCTCGGAAAATGCCGGGGAGGGCGAAAGACGCAGCATTTCATGCTGTGCGAGATGGAGCGGCTCGGCTACGGGGGAGGAAGCGTCCGGATCGGTCATTGCCAGAACGAGGCGTTCGCGCAGGAGCTCTGCACCGAGATCCGGCAGCGCTTTCCGGCGGCGGATGTGAGATGCGATCCTCTGCGGGGACTGTGCAGCTATTATGCCGAGCGCGGCGGGATCATGCTGGGGTTTGAGACCTGAAAAACGAGTGGAATAAACAAGTGCCGCACCGTTGTCAAAACGGTGCGGCACATTCATTCTATGTAATAATATGGCTCCGACGGCGCGGGCGCGGCTAACACGCGCCTGCCGCGGCCGTGCCGGAAAATGCAACGCGGGACAAGCCATGCGGCAAACGCCGTTACTCTTCCGACAGATCGGCGACCAGCTTGGTGTTGCTGACTGCCAGCGCAAGCTGGAGCTTGTTTTCCAGCCCGGTTTTCTGCAGCATATTCGCCACATGGAATTTGACCGTTGACATCTCGCAGCCCATCTCCGCTGCGATGCGCGTATAGGAGAGGCCGCGCAGCAGATGCCGCAGCACCTTCATCTCCGTTTTGGTAAATTCCGTGCTTTTTGCCATGCCGATCTCCACCGTAGGCGGTGCGTCCGGAAAGACACGCTCGCCGGCCATCGTCCGGCGGACGACCTCCATCAGGCGGTTTTTTGCGGAATCCTTATACCACAGGCTATCCGCTCCCGCCGACTTTGCTTCCTCCAAAACCGCGCCGTCAAGCAGCGAGGTCACAACAACGATTTTTATCTGCGGACGCTCGGCTTTGATCTGACGGACGGCAACCAATCCGTTTTCCCGGTGCTCCGTCTGCACATCCATCAAAACGAGATCGACGGGGCTTGCTCTGCACACCTCAACGGCCTGCTTCGCGCCGGGAATGGACGCGACGATCTGATTCCCGTCCTCCGCAAGGAAATAGCTTTCCAGCAAGCTTCGGACCATGGTCTGGTCTTCAACGATCACCACTCTCATGCGCTGTTTCCTCCTTTTCCGGCAGACTGAGCATAAGCGAGAAGCGGGGCAAGCTCTGTATCTCCATTCTGCCGCCAGCCTCTTCCACATGGTGACGCAGCATGGATAGGCCGCCGCCCTCCGTGATTTTCTCCTTCGGTGCAGCGCCGTTGTTGGTAAGAAAAACGTCGGTGCGGCCGCACATCGGCTGAAAGCGTACATATAGCTCCGTGCCGCCAGCATGACGGGCGCAGTTGGCCGCGCATTCCCGAATTGCCAGCGAGACCGTCTCGCAGAAACTCCGCGATTCCGGCGGCTTTCCTTCCGTCAGAACCCGGACGCTCATCTCCGCGGCGCGCCGGACAGCCACCTTCATCGGTTCGGGCGAAGCCGTTATCCGGTTGGAGCGGTAAAGCACCGCGATGGACTGTTCCCACAACGCCGCGCTTGCGCGAAGCTCTTCCAACCCGGCCCGCCGGATCAGCGCGCGGCGTACGGCAAGGATGCTGTGACCGATATCGTCATGCACACGCAGCTTCATGGCAAGGGTCTCTTCCTGCCGGATGATCTCCGGCATCTGCTCAAACAGCCTTCGCATCCGCTCATTCGCTTCCGCCAGCTTTGCGCTTTCCTCCTGCAGATGCTTCTGCCGCCACATAAGCTCCGTGACATCCGCGGCGGTGACCTGCGTATAAGTAAGCCCCGCCGCTGTTTTGATGCTTTCCTCCGCAAAGCGCAGCTCCGTGCCGTCGGAAAACCGGAAAATATAAAGCTGCGGATCCAGACAGCGGACGGTTGGCGGCGGTGAGCGCAGGGCGTCATGCAGCTCCGCAAGCGTCTGAATGCCGCCTTTGCGCAGCTGGCTTGCTATGGCAAGCATTCGGTGGTTAATAAGCCGCACCACGCCGTTTTTATCAAAAAAGCAGACCGCAATGGGCAGACTGTCAAAGCTCTCTTTGATCCTGTCCATATGCTTTTATTTCCCTCCCGATTTCTCCACCCGGAGCATGACATATTGCAGGCCGTCCTCATCCTCTTCCCATTCGAGCGCGGGGAATGGATCTTTCAGATGGCGGAGGGGAGCCTCGCCGGAAATACAGAGATTCATATGCAGCGCATCGCCGACCTCTATGGAAACCAGCAGCGAGCGCAGCGATTCAAGCTCTGCTTCCACAACCGCTTCAAAAAGGGAATAGGCCGCCGTTGCCTGCGCAATGGAAAGCTGCCCGTCCCCCTTGATGAGCGCCGAGCACTCCGCGCCGTACAGGCAGAGATTTTCCACAGACTCGTTCAGGCAGAGCCGCAGCTCCTGCACGGAAATTGACCCGCGCTGTACGCCGACAAAAATCAGGTTGTTTCTCCGTTTAATATAGGTTCCGATGACGATGATCTGTCCGAGCAGACGCTCTGCCCGCGCCGGGTCATCCGTTTTTTTCAGCTCAGTCAGCCGCTCCTGCAGCATGGCGATCTGCCGGGCAGTCTGCGCCTCCATCATGTCATAGAGACGGTTTTCTTCCGTGAGCTTTAAAAGTCTTGCGTGCTGCGCGTTCTCCGCCGCCAAAACGTCGCCTACATCGCGAAGCTCGTCGCACGTCAGCTCCAGCTCCTGCCGGAGCTGATTCAGCTCTGAAACGTCTTCCTTCCAGAACGCCCAGCCGCGGCGCAGCTTATGGCGCTTTAAAAGCGTATCATCGTCGAGCTGCACGGTATCCTGCGTTATCTGCCGCAGCTCACTTTGCGGAAGCGGCGGCCGCATCGTAGCGGATGCGTGCTTCGTACAAAAAGTTTCATCCGTGATCTGCACAGGCAGCGTTGTCGCTTCCAGAAGCTCATCGTATCCGCGGTTGGACTGGATGAGTCCGCATTGGATGCAGCTTTCAAAAATGCCGGTAAACATCAGGCACTGGGCGACCGTCATGTCTCCCGCCAGCACCCAGACCCAATGGATCTTTTCGGCATACGCATAAACATATGCCAGCGAAAGCGCAAACGGCACCAGCGGCAGCAAGCGGACTCTCTTCGTGTGCGGAATACGGCATTTTGTCACGATCATAAAAAGCGAGAGCGCCGCACAAAAGAGCTCCCAGCCGAGCACGAAGAAATATCCTCTCTCATAACGGTACGCGGCGTCCGACAAAATGCCGGACGGAAAGGAAAACACCCGCTGATGCAGATCGTTTGTTAAAACGAGCAGCAGGAGCAGCACCGTCGGCACATACAACAGTTTTGTCCACCGCGGCAAATGAAAGTCCTCCGACTTTCCCAGCGATTGGGAGACGAATACCGAGAGCATGGGGATAAAGAGGATCGGGACATAGTAAAAATACCAGAGCCAGCGCTCCGCATCTGTATTGGCAATGGAAAACTTGATCGAGCGCAGGAGAAGCCACAGCACCATCAGCATCGAAATCGCCAGCAAATAGCGCTGCACCTGCGTCTGCACAATGCGGACCCGGACAGAGCGGCACCATGCGCACAGCAGGAAGATATAAATTCCGCTGCGCAAATGGTTATAAACCGGAGAATGGAGCACCGTTCGGCTGGCATAACGAAGCCACATGGCAAGCGCGATAAGCCCCAGCGCGGCAAGCGCATACAAAAGGCTCTTTTTTGTCGCTTTACTCATTCCGTGCTCCTTCCGGCTCCACGCATTCAAATGCAGTATATCATGCAGACAGGAAAAGAGCAATGCGGTTTTGGGCGCTTTGCGGAGAGCGGAAAGGGGATATGGCCCGGAACAGAAAATAAATGCAAACCCTATCCAATCGGCGGGTGCGCGAGAGAAGACGATCGGCTAATATATAATTGAAGCATTCTAAAAAGGGAAAGGCGGTGGAGAAGCACAGATGCGAAGAATCGTGCTGGATTTGCAGGGCGGCCTTTTGGCAGAGGCAGTCATGCAGGTGCTTGCGGGATACGATCCGGACTTCATCGTCTATCGCTCTTCAAAACCGGAGGATACGCTTGCGCTTTGCCGAAGCTGTCATGCCAATGTGCTGGTGATGGAGGTCATCCGACAGGGCATCTGGAAGCTGAGCGAGCGGATCAGACTCTGCAGCGCGGTAAAAAACCTCGGGTGGGACTGCAAGGTTCTCCTTCTGGTGGATGAGAACGCGGACGAACAGCTTGCCGCCGAGGTGCGGCAGACGGTGAAGGATCAGCTGGCCGATGATTTTATCTATGCGTCGGTGTCGCCAACGTATCTCGCGGGCGTGATCGACATACTTTGAAAGGAACGGTGAAAGATGAAAAAGCTCCTGCGATTTATTCCGGCACTCGCGCTCGCGGCGGCGCTGCTCACGGTCACGGCACTTGCGTGCTCGCCGACCGACTCGAATCCGGAACATCATGAAAACGTTATACAGACCGATGAGGAAAAGCCAACCTGCCTGCGGGGAGGATACTACGTACTGGAATGTACCGTCTGCGGGTGGAGCCGCGTCTTTTCCATCGGCGACATCGTGCCCCACGAATTCGGGCCGTGGGAGATCGTTAAAGAGCCCACCTGCACAAAAGCCGGCGAGAAGCGAGCCTATTGCAGTACATGCAACAAGTGGTATCCAGAGCTCGTGCCGGCAACGGGCCACAGCTGGTATAAGTACTATACAAAAGAGCCTACCTGCACCACGGCAGGAGAATACTACACCTACTGCCGGAATTGCCCTGCGAGCCAGGGGCGCTCCACAGAACCTGCCACGGGTCACTTTTGGGTCGTCTGGAAGCGAGTATTTGCTACATGCACCACGCCGGGATATACCGAATTTATCTGCGACGACTGCGGCGCGGATGGGGGGACCACGACGACGCCCGCCAAGGGACACAGCTTCGGCGAGTGGTTCACCACAACGCAGGCCACCTGCACGGAGGAAGGCATGCAGAAGCGGGAGTGCACAACCTGCGGCGCTACGGAGAGCCGCGGCATCCCCAAGACGGGACATAAATTCGGCGCGTGGTTCACTACAACGCAGGCCACCTGCATGGAGGAAGGCATGCAGAAGCGGGAGTGCGCAACCTGCGGCGTGACGGAGAGCCGCGGAATCCCCAAGACGGAACACGCCTGGAACGAAGGGACGATCGTCCTGGCGCCGACGACGGAGCAGGAGGGCGTTAAGGAATGGGTGTGCACGGCGTGCGGCATGGTGCGCACAAGACCGATCCCCAAGCTCACGTCGGGAGGGACGCCCGCAGCACCGGCTGCCTCGCCCACGGCCGCGCCGACGCCCACGCCGGCGGCGTCGACGGACACGCCCGCGGCATCGACCGACGCGCCCGCCGCCGAAACGGCGGATAAGAACGGCAAGGGCGAGAAGCCCGGCACCGGCGAAACTCCTGCCGGGCCGGACGACGCGCAGAAAAACCAAAAGGGCGATGCGCCCGAAAAGGCGGAAAAAAGCGGCTCCTCCGTGGGGAGAGTCCTCCTGCTCACGCTTCTGCCGCTGCTTTTGATCGCCGCCGCCGTCGTCGTGCTCCTGCTCGTCCGGAAAAAGAAGGCTCGGCAGGACTGACCGGCGCTCCGCCCCGGGGCGGATAAAAAACAGCATTATCATTATGAAAAGCAAACATAAAGGAGATCAAAACATATGGGACTGTTTGACAAGAAATATTGCAGCATCTGCGGCGAAAAGATCGGCTTTCTCGGCAACCGTAAGCTGGAGGACGGCAACCTCTGCAAAAATTGCTCCGCGAAGCTCTCACCCTGGTTTTCCGACCGGCGCAGCAGCACCGTGGAGGAGATCCGCGAGCAGCTTGCCTACCGTGAGGAAAACCGCAATGCCGTTGCGGCGCTCCATGTGACGCGCAGCTACGGTGAGGATACGAAGGTGCTTATCGACGAGGACGCCGGAAAATTCATCGTCACGCGCGCGCGGAACTATACCGACGCCAACCCCGACGTGATCGATTTCTCGCAGGTGACCGGCGTCGATCTCGACATCGACGAGGAGCGCAGCGAGGAATACACCACCGACAAGGAGAATAAGCGCGTAAGCTATAATCCCCCGCGATACACGTTCAGCTATGACTTTTATGTTGTGATCCGCGTGAACCACAGGTATTTTGACGAAATGCGTTTCAAGCTGAACAGCTCAAGCGTTGAGACGACGCCCTCCGGCGGCGTGCCGCTTGTGCGCAAGCCGAACCCGATCCTTAACCACGATTACAAAGAGTATGCGGCGATGGGTCAGGAGATCAAAAACACTCTCACCGAGGCGCGGCAGCGTGTCCGCGACGAGGCCGCGGCAGCCGCCGCGCCCAAAATGGCGGTCACCTGCCCCTTCTGCGGAGCGACGACCATGCCGGATGCCAACGGCTGCTGCGAATACTGCGGCGGCGCGTTAAACGGCTGAGCCGCCCGCGGGTAAAACGCAAAAGGAACAAAAGCAAGAAGAACGGTCCACACCCCAAACGTCGATTTTCAGAAAGGAGAAAATTATGGCAGACTTTGCAGGCACCATGAAAGAGGCAGCATTCGCAACCAGTCCCCGTGAATTTGATCTCTCCTATTCCACCACGCTTGAGGAGATCTTCGACAAACTCAATGCCCGCAGAACCGCGTTCCAGATGCCGTTCCAGATCAAGGGCGGCGTCGCCGGGCAGCGCATCGTGTTTGAAAAAGAGCCGAATCTGGATGTCACTCTCTGGCTTTATCTCTCTAACGGCACGCACATCCGTATCCAGCCGGTCATTTCAGAGGCCAAGGCGTCGGTCGGCGGCGTGCGCGTTGACAAGAACAGCGCTCTGCGCAAGGGCGTGAAGGGCGCAACGATCGGCCTCGCCACAGATCGCGGCGGCTACATTGACGCCGTAGCCGACGCGGTACAGAAGATCCTCAACGGCGAGCCGGTCGCGGATTACATTCCGCCCGCAGTTCCCGTCGGCGCGGAGCCGCCGAAGAGCTGGCTTACCACGCTGCTCCTCTGCATCTTCTGCGGCGGGCTCGGCATCCACCGCTTCTATGTCGGCAAGATCGGCACCGGCATACTGTTCCTGCTTACCGCCGGGGTTTTCGGCATCGGAGTGATCGTCGATCTTATCAAGATCGCCACAGGAAAGTTCACAGACAAATACGGAAATGTCATTGTGAAGGATACGTAAAGGAGATTGACATGAGCAAAACCATGACCCGCTTTTTGAGCCTGCTGCTCATCGCTGTGCTGGCAATAAGTCTCTGCGGCTGCGGCGGCGAGGGAAAAAAGACAGAGTCCAACCAAATCAAGCTGGAAGACTATGAGCTCCTCTATAAGGACGCGTGCATCATGACCGATTCCGACGGGAACGATGCCGTTGTTCTGACGCTGGACTTTACAAACAACAGCAAGGAATCGGCGTCGTACATCTGGAGCATCAATGAAACGCTTGTGCAGAACGGCGAGGAGCTGGAGGTCGCTGCCGTTATCACCGATTACGCCTCCTTCGCTACGGCGGTTGACAAACAGTTTGAGGATGTCGCGCCGGGCGAAACGCTTGAGGTACAAACGGCCTATGTGCTGAAGGATGCGGCGGCCCCGATAAAAGTGACGTTTGAGCAGCTGTTCGGCAAGAAAAACGGCACGATCACCATCGACCCGGCTACGCTCAGCCGGGAAACGTCCGCCGATTCGACGGGCAGCACAAACACCGCCCTTCCCGCTCCGACGGGTGATGCGCTGCTTGACTGGTGGAACGGCGCGTGGTATGGCTGGTGGACGATGACCGGCTGCTCGGGCGCTTACGAGAGCATGGCGGGAAAGTGGTGGGACGCCTGCGCTGTTATCGATATCGGCTCGGACTATACGGGCACTGTCACGATCTGGGATGAGGACTACTCGAGAGCCGATCCGATGTCGCAGGCGACGGTCACGCTGAACAGTGCCGGTGTCGGAGAGCACGGTACCGTGATGTCGGAGAGCGGCTACTTCACGAATCTGCCGTTGGAGCATGCCGACTGGATCGTTGATCCCGCGATCAACAGCCGCTTCCCCGATGTTGAAAACATGATCTGCATTGAGGGCTGGTACGAAGACGGCGAGGACGAGTTTTACTACGAGGTTTATCTGCGCCCGTGGGGGCAGCTCTGGGATGACTTTGCTGCCGACTATCCCGACGACGTCCCCTATTATTATGACGACTGGTATCTCCCGCTCGTGGAGTCCGGCAGCGCCATGCCGGATGTGGTCGGCGGCGAGGCCGCCTCTTCCACCTCCGGCGGAACGGATGCGATGACCCAGACGCCCAACTCGGCGGACGCGCCCGCTGCGCCCACCACCGCGAACGTATCCGGCGGAGACGGCATCGTGACGGAAGAGCAGGTGCAGAAGGGCTACGTCTGGATGAACGAGGTCAATAATAATATTTTTGACGCAACCTATGATGATATCGTTGCCTACTTCGGCGTGGAAGGCCAGTTCGTCAAGGAAGAGTACAGCGACCACATGAAGGCAAACTACCGCTACTACAAATGGATCTCTGAGGACGACGACTCCCATTTCATCTACGTCAATTTCAAGGAAAAGAGTCCGGGCGTTTATGTGGTGAGCGCATACAATACCAGCGGCTTCTCCGGCACAGAAGCCATAGAAAAGTATCTGGACATCGTGAAGGCCGAGGCCGCCGAGGCGAACAAGGCAGCGTCTGCGAACGCCGAGATGAAGGACTTCTCCGTGGAGATCTCCCAGTTTGCAAAAGACGATGTGAAGGTCAAGATCATGACGAAGATCCCGGTATCCGGCTGGTCATTCGATGATAGCGGGCGCTGCCTGGTGGAAAACGACGATCCCACAGCCTTCGGCGCAGGCGCCATCAGATTCGAGGTAAGAACCAATGTGGAGGACTTCGACTACTACAAGGACAAATTCGAAAACTATCAGGATATCGACGATCGCGTGATCGGCGGCATCACCTTCAAAGGCCGCACCTATAAGTACATCGGCTACAATTGGATCCAGTATGTCGCGCAGATCGACGACGGCCGCGCACTGTCCATCGGACTGACGAAATTGGAGTGCGTCCCGGGAACGATGCCCGACATCATTCTCAACAACATGACGATTAAATAATTCCGTACACCGCAGACCGCGGGACAAAGCTCCATGCCGCCGCCCCCTCATATCTCATATCAAGGGGGATGGCTGACGCCAAGCAAAAGCAGGCTCCCGCCCCATTCGGGGCGGGAGCTATGCGGCTATTCATGAAAAACGGGGCCGAAAAATGAACCGGACATTCGCCGCAATATGCCTCCGCCTGAGTCTTCTCGCTCTTGCCGCCTGCGGTCGGGGCGGGGGGTGCGCCGCAGTTCATATGGCCGGCAGAGCGAGGGCGAAAAAGCATTGCAGCGCGGAGAAACGGAAGATTGCTTTCCCGCCGGAGCGGAATTAACGGAAGGGAGCGGCTATGAGAATTTCCTGCAAGCAAACGATCGTCCTAATGCTGACACTGGTTCTGCTGCTGACTCTCTGCGCATGCGCGCAGGAGCGGCAAACCGAACCGGAGAAAGCCATAAACAACGCCGCCGGCGATGTGCCGCAAACAAAGACCGGCGGAAGAATGCCGGATAAGCTGCCGGAGGAGCCTGCGCCGCGCGGTGAGGAATGGAGCGCGCAGCCGGCCCGGCAGGCCTTTTCACCGGAGGCAGAGACCGCGCTTGGATTTCTGCGCGACAGGATCGACTTTCCGGCAACGATGTTCGGCGCTGCGTACCTCGGCTGCGTCGGAGGGCTCTTTGAAGAGGGCTTTGCGGCGGGCTTTCCCGCGTGGCTCCGGGAAACGAACGAGGCGATGCTGGGCCGATACCCCTTTATTGCAGAGATCGACGAAAACCACATCGCAGGCGGCGCGGGATATCTCTACTGCATCGTTCCGGTCGATGAAAACGCAACGGTTTCGATCAACCGTATGCTGTGGAACGATGAAAAACAGATCAACGAAATCTCCGAGGTTCTGTACCGCTCGGAGACAGGCGAGCCGGTGCTGCTCTTTGCCAATCTTGACGGCATGGCATATGTGTCCGACACACAGGTCCTTATCACCGACAACAGCGGAAATACCTGTGAATGGTATCCGGCGGTGGATGCGGCGAGCTATGACGGCGCGATAAGCTGCGGTCAGATCCGGCCGTGCCTATCGGAAGCCGGAGACAATGTATTGTTTGACTTTACGGAATATGCCTGGCAGAACGCTCCGCAGTATTTGGCCCCGTGGCTCGCCGACGGCTGGTCGGGCATAACGGCGCTTGGTCTGGCGGGATCACAGAGCACAGGCACGGGATGGTATACGCATACGATGGCGGGGGAGACCGGCGCTTACGCCGATTTCTCGCTGCGCTTCTATCCCGGGGGTGAAACGGGCGGCGCGGTTGAGCTGAACTGGACGTATGAGGCGGCGGATGATTTTGAAGAGATGTGGAGCGGCTTCTGGACGATGGAAACGGTTCTCGATGGGCCGAGCTATGTGACGGTCAGCATGTCTCTCGTCGGCGGCGTCAGCTACGGCGTCACGGACGGACCGTACTACCTGTGCGAAACCTATCCGCTCCTGATCAGCCCGAGCGGCGAGGAGCTGCTGATCGGCGCCGGTGAAAACGGCCTCTGTCTGCCGTTTATGTCGCAAAGCACGACGGCGTGTGTGCTGATGCAGGCCGCAGGATAGAAAGCGGGCAGGGAGCCCGTCGCCCGGCGGCGAGCCGAAAAAAGCGCAGCCCAGACCCTTCGCAGATGCAAACTGCGGAGGATCTGGGCTGCGCTTTTGCTGCGTCTGGGAAAGCTCCCCACCGCGATCGCATGTCCATCGACGCTTCACAGAAGCGAGATCACGCATTGGATAATCTTTTCCGTATCAGCGGAGGAGGTGTTGATGCAAAGATCGTAGTTTTCCTTCGCGCCCCACTTCTGACCGCTGAGAAACTCATAGTAGCGCGAACGGTTTTTGTCCGTCTGCGTGATTATCTTGCGGAGCACGTCATGGTTCAAGGACTTCTGCTCCTCGTTTCTTTTCCGGCAGCGCTCCATCCGGTCGGCGATGTCGGCGTAAAAGAACAGCCGGAGGGGATTCCGGTGCCGCAGAACATAGTCGGCGCAGCGGCCGACGATCACGCAGGGGGCCTTGTCGGCCATGTCGCGGATGACCTCACTCTCCTTCAGAAAAACCTCAAGATGCTGATCCAGCATCGGGTTCGGTGGCGCCCACATGTGGACGGTGGGAACGGGGAGCACGGGATACGGGCGCTTTTCCTGAATGCTCAGGATGTACTCCTCAGCGAAGGCGGTTCGTTTTGCCAGCTCCGTCACGATCTGGTAGTCAAAAAAGGCGAACTGCAGCTTTTCCGCAAGCCGCCGGCCAATTTCGCGGCCGCCGCTGCCGTATTCGCGGCCGATGGTTATGATACGCTCCATGGAAACTCTCCTTTCGTCCGTTTGATTGCGTTCCTGAATGGAAGCTGTCTTTTTATATAAAAATCATATCAAAATCGGGCGGAGATTTCTACCCCTGTACAGCGAAAAACAGAGAAAAATCTAAAAACTTGTATTGCGTAAAGAGTTGTTAGATGTTATGCTATACGTACAGAAATCCGATGAAAGGGAGGGAGAAACGATGGAAAATGACTCGCTTCCCCAATATATGCAGATCGCGCTCTCCATTGCCGGACGGATCGCGGGCGGAGACGTTCCGGAGGGGGCAAAAATTTCCGGGCGCTCCAAGCTGTCCTCCGAATACAACGTTTCGCCGGAGACAATTCGGAAGGCCGTGCGGCTGCTGAGCGATATGCGCGTTGTAGACGTGCGGGAGAAGAGCGGCGTGTATGTGCTTTCTGCGGACAATGCCAGACGCTATCTGCACAATGCCGGGGCTAAAATCGACGTTTTTGCCAAGCGTCAGCAGATGAAGGAGCTTCTGGAGCAGCAGGAGCGCGTTTCAAGGCAGCTTGCGGAGCTGTGCCGCAGCATCCTTGACTACGCCTCGTTCCCGGTACAGGCGGACGATACCCTGCCCAACTATGTCTGCCGCATTCCGAAGAACTGGAGCGGCATCGGCAAAAATCTCAGCAATCTTCATTTCTGGCAGGCGACCGGCGCGACGATCGTCGCCATCCGGCGCGGCACCTCCCGTATCGTGTCCCCCGGCCCCGACGCGGAGCTGTACGGCGGCGACGAGGTCATTTTTGTCGGCACGGACAACGCGCGGGAAGCAGTTTCCCGCTTCTTCCGCAACACAGAATAAAAACCGGCGCGAGCGCCGGTCAGGAAAGGAGTACGCAGAATGAACCATAGCCAACTGCACGCAATCGACCTTGCCATTATCGGCGCATATCTTATTGCAATGATCGTGATCGGCCTTGTCGTCGTCAAAAAAATCAAGAACACGGATGACTATTATCTCGGCGGACGCTCTTTCGGCCCACTGGTGCTCATGGCGACCGTCTGCGCCACCATCATCGGCGGCAGCGGTCTGATGGGACGGGCGGGCGTCGCCTATTCCAGCGGCTTCAAGGCCATTATGACGGCGGTTCCCTATCTTCTGGGGATGCTGATTTTTTCCGGCTTTGCCGGACGTATATCCGCCGTCGGCACGAGCTTTAACATCACCTCCATCCCCGACCTTTTTGAACGGCGCTTCGGCAAAGCCACCAAGGTCACGCTCGGCGCGCTGATCGCCTTCACCATGATGGGGACCGTCGCGGCCCAAGTCACGGCGACGGCGACTATCATCAACATGCTCGGCGGGGAGATCGGCGTCTCCTATGAGATGGGCGCTTTAATCGCCTGCGCGGTGTTCATCATTTACACCGCTACCTCCGGTCTGTTCGGCGTGATCTACACGGACGTGTTTCAGTTCGTCATGCTGATTTTGTTTGTGTACATCCTCATCCCCGGCGCCTCCCTTGTAAAGCTCGGCGGGCCGGCCGCCTTTTTCCGCAATCTTGCGCCGGAGCTGGCGACGCCCTACGTCGACGGCACGATCCTAGGGGATATCATCACCTACTTTGTGTTCACGCTCGCGGGCGCGGAGATGTGGCAGCGCGCCTTTGCGGCGAAAAGCCAGAAGGCGGCAAAGAACGGGCTGTTTCTCGGGACCGTGGCATACGGGCTTACGATCCCTCTCGTGTGGTTCATGGGCGTTGTCGCACACCAGCTCATCGGCGCGGAAAAGATCGCCATGTACGGAACCACCGACGCCGTCGTTCCGGCGCTTGCCATTGAGATCCTGCCTGTAGGTCTCACGGGGCTTGCTCTCGCTGGGATCCTCTCCGTCATCATGTCCACGGCGGACAGCTATCTGATCGTGTCGGTGCAAAGCTGCGTGCACGATGTCTATAAAACGTTCGATCCGGACATGTCCGAGAAAAAGGAACTGATTTTGACCCGTGTCTTTGCCGTCATCATGCCGCTGGGCGCGCTGGCGATCGCGCTGTACATGAAGAACGCCTATCAGATACTCATGTTTGCCTGGAGCTTCTACGCCGCGGCGGCGGGGCTTCCCGCGTTCGCCGCGCTCTATTGGAAGAAGGCGACTACGGCGGGGATCCTCTCCGGCATGATCGCGGGCTTTACGGTCTGCATCGGCTGGAAGCTCGCCGGGCTGCCCTTCGGTCTCGGCGCGACGGTACCGGGCGCCATCGCCTGCGCTGCGGCGCTGGTCATCGTGAGCCTTGCCACATATAAGAAATCCCCATCGCCGTTTCTGGATCCCTATGCGGCAAAAACCTGATGCGGGAAAGCGTGCGGAGCTTTCCCGCAGAATGTCGCGCTCGTCTGTTTTGTGAGAAAGGAGACTTGCGTCGATTGACAAGGGCACACGCGGTTTTGCCGGGCGGAAATGCCCTCATACTGCGTCAAAGCCCTTGAGAATACACAAAGTATTCTCTGCGGTCTTTTCCTTGTCTGCGAGCATTTCTGCTCCGGCAGAACTGCTTCGCATCGGACAGCCTTGATTTTTCGAGGGATTTTTGTTCTTTTGGACGCAGGCGGGCTGTCGCCTGCCAAGGAGAAAAGGGCAAAAAGCACCGAAAAGGCTGGCTGTCCGACGTGCGTGCCCTTGTTAATCGACGCTTGTTTATCCCAAAAAAGAAAAAGGAGTGTGAAAGCCATGACAAGCGGTAAAAAGCCCGTTTTGCGGGGAATCCTGTTGATCGTCATCGTCTGCGGAATTGCTGCGGTCTGCCTCCTGACAAGGCCGAAGCCGGAACGATATACGTTCCGAATCATTATTCCGGCGGGAACCCAGGGAAGATTCGTATACTCCGAGGAAGAGTTTCGTGCGACAAAAAATACGGTCAGAATATGGCTCAACGGCGGGCTGGAGGACACGGAAGTCCTTTTAACCACAGTGGAGGAAACCATGGAGACCGGCTATACGGCGGTTTATCTCACCCAAGGAATGCCCGCGGAATTTGACGCGGATAAGAGAATCTGGTTCAGAGTGGGCGTGAAAGCGCAGAACACGACCGACGAGGACATTACCGCATATTTGACAGTGGAAAATGCGGAGATTCGCGGCCGTAGTTCCGACGAAAATTCCCCGGACAGCATCACCTTTGAAGCGGAGATCCTTGAGATCCGCGACGGGTATTTCCTTGTAAAACCGGAAGCCGGCTGGGCGATCAACAGCGCGGCTCTGCTGGAGGTCCCCATGGAGAACATGGAGCCATCCCCCGCACTGCAGGTGGGAGACGTGATCGAGATCACATACGACGGCAGAATCCTTGAAACCGATCCGGGGCGGATCCATACGGTCTATCGCATCCGTATTGCGCAAGAGCCGGACGATCCCCGCGCCTATGAGAGCGGCGGAAACGTCAGAGAGCGGGAAAACGCTCCGGACGATATGGAATGGCAGGACGGCATTTCGTTTTCCGATCTTGCCCCGGGCGGGGAGATCGTATCCCCGTTTGAGATCGTTATGGAGGAAAACGACTCGTCCTTATGGCTCTCCATCACATGGGCGAGAAACGGGCAGGCATTGGAATACGGTATCCGTTCCGAGGACGGCACGGCGTATTTTCAGGAGAAGCAAGGGGGCTCATCCCTGCTGCTGATTGAGGAAATTCCGGCGGGAACGTATCGCTTGTATGTAAAAAACCCCGAGACATTCAACGCCCTGTCGGCAGACGAAAGCGCCGAGAGCGTTAACGTGACCGGCGCGCTGGTGTATTCCCTCGTTCCGCGGTGAGAGACCGTGCATCCGGTATCGGCAGCCTTCCCGTGATTTTTCCGCATCGGCGCAGACTCACGGCTCAGCGCAAAAAAAAGATAGCCCCTGACTGCGTTACAGAAGATTCGCAGTCAAGGGCTATCTTTCACTCTTAATATCTAACATCCTGGTTACCTCCTTTCTTCAAATTCATGACACCGCTGCTTCCCCGTGCAAATCTTCTCCCTTCTTCGCTTTTCTGCCCCGCTTCGCCGGGGGCTTTCCGCATACGGCGGATGCTGTCGGAGATCCTCTCACGCGTTTTTCGGTGTCATTTTCCCCAGACTCCAGCGGTCCGGGGGGCATCATTTAGCCTCCTTTTTGTACTTTTATGATACCAGAGACCGCCGACGGAAACAAGTGACGGGATCGGAGAAAAAGCCAGACCCGCATTGTGCATCACAATGAAATTGCCGGCGATCACGCAATTTCTCTTGACTGTTGCCGCCGGGCACTATATAGTTAAATTGTTGGGGAACGAGCCGCCGCGTCATACAAAGCATGACGCGGCGGCTCATTTTTTCAAAAAGCCTCGCAGAGCCCGCGCCCGCCGGCAGAAGATCCGGGCTCGGTCAGCCGCACTCTTTTTTCATGGCGGAATATCCGATCAGCACCGTCCAGACATAGGCGCAGGTCTTGGGGATGCCATCAGCCCCAGACAAAGCACATTAAAGCCCGCCGCGCCTTTCTCGCTCCGTGCGGGCAGGACAGCGGGCCGCTTTCAAAAGCGGAAGAATCAGAATCTGCTGTACAGCACCCGGCAGAGAAACGCGGCAAAAAGATCGGGCGGCTCCCGCTCCTCCTTGTTCAGCCAGACACACACCATGCGGAAAGCGCCGAAGGTCAGAAAGTTATAGACATACGCAAGCTCCGCTTCACTGGTGCTGCCGGAGAGCATTTTGCGCGCGCTTTCCTTCAGGCTGTCCATGGCAAACAGCTTGTGGGCGAATGCCGGATCAACGTTGTTGTTGATGATCAGGCGGGCAAATTCCAGATTCTCCTCCAGATACCGGCAGGCGGCGGTGATGATTTTCTCCGGTTCGGTTTCATGGCGCTCGATGGCTTTTGCGATAAAGTCCAGCATATTCTTTTCCATATCGGTCAGCAGATCGAACTGACTTCCGTAATACTTATAGAATGTCGTTCGGTTCACGTCGGCTCTTTCACAAAGCTCCCGAATGGAAATGTGGTATATGTCCTGTTCCTTCAGCAGCTCGATCAGCGCGGCCTTCAGCAGACGCTTTGTCATCGCAATGCGGCGATCCTCTTTTTTCTCCATGGCAGCCTCCTAAAAATGAATTTTTTTTGAACCCTCAACATTTCCCAATGGTGTGTTGATTTTTATTCCATACCGAAAGAACTGTCGGTTGAATAATCAACATGTGTTCATCATAATGAAACAAACGGAAAAAGTCAAGAAGCGTAATGCGCCATGAAAAAGCTTGCAGAGTTTCTTATAAACCGCCGCCGCGTTCTCACTGCCGTCATGCTTGTGCTGACGGCAGTTTGTGCCGTTCTCGCGCTGCGTGTTCCGATCAACCGGGATCGGACAAAATATCTTGCGGACAGCTCCGAAATGAAGCAGGGGCTTTCCATTATGGAGGACGTCTTCCCCGAGTCCGACGAGACGGCGTCGATCCGCGTGATGTTCGATGATCTGACCGCCGATCAGATACCCGAAATCAAAGCGCAGCTGGAAGCTATACCGAACGTAAGCGGCGTCGCGTACGAAGCCGGCAGCGAGGAATACAATAAGGACAATCACACGCTCTTTGTCGTGAACAGCCGGTACGATTACGACACCGACGAGGAGCACGCGATCGAAGCCGCTATCGAAGAGGGCTTCTCCGGCTATACGATGGCGTATGAGAATAACGATGTCCCGGCAACGGAGCTTCCGCTCTGGGTCGTCGTTCTTGCGCTGACGCTTGCCGTTATCATTTTGCTGGTCATGTCCGATTCATGGCTGGACCCCGTGCTGTTTCTCGTCACCATCGGCGTCGCCGTCGTGCTCAACATGGGAACGAACATCCTGTTCCCGTATGTCGATGAGATGACCGCAACGGTCGGGCCCATTTTGCAGCTCGTGCTCTCCATGGACTATTCCATCATTTTGATGAATCGCTACCGGCAGGAAAAGGTCACGCACAGCGACAAGGTTTCTGCCATGAAAACGGCGCTCGCCGGTTCGGTTTCCTCCATCGCCTCCAGCTCGCTTACCACGGTCGTGGGATTGCTGGCGCTCGTGTTTTTGAGCTTCAAGCTTGGGCCGGAGCTCGGCATCGTGCTGGCCAAGGGCGTATTCATCAGCATGCTCTGCGCCTTCACCGTCCTCCCCGCGATGATCCTGGCAATGGACCCGCTGCTGGAAAAGACGAGAAAAAAATCGCCGCATGTTCCGATGGCGCGCTTCTCAAGGCTCAGCTATAAGACGAGATACGCCATGCCCGCCGTTTTTGCCGCGCTTTTTATCGCTTCTTTTATATTGCAGGGCTATACGCAGATCGTCTTCACGGAGGAAAACGACGACCCGCTGGCGAATGTGTTCCCGAAGAAGAACACCGTTGCGGTGGTTTACCGCAACGAGGACGAAGCGAAAATCGACAGCGTCATCTCCGAACTGGAAAAGGACGAGCGGGTTTCCGATATTCTCGGCTATGCCAACACGCTCGGCAAGGAGATGACCGCCGAGGACATGGGCAAGGCCGTCGCCGAATTGAGCGACGATGCGGAGCCCATCGGCGATAACCTCCTCCGTATGCTCTATTTCATCGCGGAGGACGGGAAAATGCCCGTGATAACGGCGTCTGACTTTATTAATTTTATAACCGACACCGTTCTTCCGGACAAAACCATCGGCAAGCACCTTGACGCCGCGCTGCGGGACAACGCGGAGCAGTTCCGAACGCTTGCCGACCGCACGCGCCTGACCACCGCGATTTCCGTTGACGAAATGGCGGAGCTCTTCGGCATAGACCGGGAGCGTGTCGAGAAGCTCTATCTCTACTATACGATCCAAAACGGCGTTGCGGACAGCGGCACAATGACGCTGCCGGTCTTTGTGGATTATGTGCTCAATTCCGTGGCGGCAAACGAAACCTACGGCTCGATGGTGAGCGCCTCGGCAATTGCTTCCCTCCGGCAGCTGCAAACCTATACGAATACCAATACCGTTCTGGCGGCGCGCAGCGCGGCCGATCTGGCCGCGCTGATCGGGGCGGACGAGAGCACGGTGAATACCGTGTTTATTCTCGATAACGCGGGCGACGTCAGCGCGCAAACTATGAGTCTGCCCGAATTCAGTTCGTTTTTGTGCGGCAGTCTGCTGCAGGATGCGCTGTTCAGCTCATATTTTGACGATGCCGCCAAGGCGCAGGCGCAGACGATGGACGCGCTGGTGCAGCTTGCCGTGTCCGGGCAGGGGCTGACCCCCGACCAGATGGCGCAGACGCTGGGGATGGACGCGGAAAGCGTTTCCAAGCTGTACAGCCTCTACTTTTCCGCCGATCCCGCGTTCCAGAAGGAGGCGGCCGCCATGACGATGACGCTTACCGACTTTCTCCCGCTGCTGAAGGCCAACGCCCCCGCCGAGCAGCAGGCGCAGCTCGCCCAAACGGAGCAGCTTGTGAATCTTGCCGTTTCCGGGCAGGCGTTGGACGCGGAAACCATGGCGGGCGTGACGGGGATGACCACGGAGAATGTCGCGGGGCTTTATCTGATGAGCGGCACGGAGGCAATGACGCTTCCGGACTTTCTTTCCGCCGCGCTGACACAGGCGCCCGACAACGCCGGCTTGCAGCAGATGAACCAGCTCGTACAGCTCGCTGTTTCCGGGCAGGCGCTGGACGCTTCTTCCCTTGCCTCCGTGTTCGGGATGGATACCGCGCAGGTCTGCCAGATATTCGCGCTTGTGCTGGCAGGGCAGAAAACGGTGGCTCTTGCCGATTTCTCCGCATTTCTCGTCAACTCCGTGCTGACGGACACGGCCTACGCCGGAGCTTTTTCCGAGGAGCAGGCGGCGCAGCTTCGCCGGCTGGATTCCATCGCGCAGCTCGCGGTTTCCGGCACACCGCTTGACGCCGGGACGCTGGCACAGCTGTTCGACACGGACACGGATACGATCACGATGGCATTCCGCCTGTACTTCGGCAGGGATATCAGCCAAAAAACAATGTCGTTGAAGGCGTTTACCGACTTTGCTCTGTCCGATCCTCTTGTGAGCGGAAGGATGGACGCCTCCACGCTCGGCCGCATTCAGTTTTTGCAGGCGATTCTGAACGCCGCGATAAACGGAACGGCGTTCACCTCCGCAAGACTTGCTTCGTTCCTGGGCATGGATCCGGCGCAGACGGAACAGCTGTATATCCTCCGTATGGGGGAAAACGGCGGTACGGACTCATGGACGATCTCTCCGCGCTCGTTTGTAGCCTTTGCCGCAACGGACGTGCTCGGCGACGCAGAGCTTGCAAAGCAGATCGATGAAAAAACCGCGGAGGAGCTTCGGCAGGGTCATACGCTGATTGAGGCCGTCGTTTCGGAAAAAGCTTACACCGCCAGCGAAATGACTGCGCTCCTTTCCTCTCTGACGGACGAGGTGACCGAAAACGAGACGGAGATCCTTTATCTCCTTTACGGAGGCGTGAATGACGCCGATCCCACGGAAAAAATGACGATTGTGGAGCTCTTTGATCTGCTCTGCGACAAAATGATGAACGACGGGCGCTTTGCGGAGTATTTCGACGGAGAAACAAAAAAGGAGATCCTCGACAGCAAGGCGGAGCTGGAGGACGCCGTCGCGCAGATGAGAGGCAAAGCCTACGCAAGAATGGTCGTCACCTCCGATTACCCGGACGAGTCTCCGGAAACGTCGGACTATGTAACCCGTATCGATACGCTCTGCCGGGAAAATCTCAGTGAATACTATCTGGTGGGCAACTCCGTTATGGTCAGTGAGATGGACCGCGCCTTTGACAGCGAATACCGGATGATCTCCCTGATCACCGCGATCTCCGTATTTCTTGTTGTGCTCATCGCGTTCCGCCATCCGATCCTTCCGCTGATCCTCACGCTTCTCGTGCAGTGCGGCGTCTTTATCACTGTAACGGTCATCGGAGCCTACAGCGGCTCGATCTATTACCTTGCGCTGCTGATCGTACAGAGTATTCTCATGGGCGCAACGATCGACTACGGCATTGTGTTCTGTAATTTCTATATGGACAGTCGAAAAACCATGGACGTGACCGACGCGCTGCGCGCGGCGTACGAAGGCTCCATCCACACCATCATGACCTCCGGCTCCATCCTTGTGCTGGTGCTTGCCGCGCTCGGGATCCTTGTATCCTCGCCGATGATCTCCGATGTGAGCACCACGCTGTCCATTGGCGCGCTTGTCGCCATGCTGCTGATCCTTCTGGTTCTGCCCGGCATGACGGTTTGCTGCGATAGACTCATAAACAGAAAAAAGACCGAAGAAAAGACAAAAACGCCGTAAACCGCGGCAAAAAAGAAAACCGGCGGCGGGAGAGCGAACTCTCCTCGCCGCCGGTTTGCGTTTTTTTATTGTGCCGGAAGCTCCACGGCAAAGACGGTGCCGCGCTCCGAGCTTTCCTCCACCCGAACGGAGCCGCCGTGCAGACCGGCAATTTCCCACACCAGCGAAAGCCCGAGACCCACGCCGCCGTATTCACGGCTGCGGGATTTGTCCACGCGGAAGAAGGGCTGGAAGATGCTCCGCCGGAATTCCTCCGGGATGCCGCTGCCGGTATCCGCCACGCGGATGTGCAGCATTTTGTCCTCCTGTGCCACGGAAATGCGCACCGACCCATCGGGGCGGTTGTACTTGACGGCGTTTTCCGCCAGATTGAAAAGCATTCGGTAGATCAGCGCGTCGCTCCCGATCATAACGCCGTCGCCCTCCCGTTCGAGCGCGATGCCGTTCTTCTCCGCCAGCGGCGCGAGATCCGTGAAGATCTCCTCGATCATCGGCGCGAGCTGGATCTTCTCGTTCCGCGCCACCTGCTGCAAATTGCTCATCTCCAGCAGCGTCTTGGTCATTTGCGTCAGCCGCTCCGTCTGCTCCCGCAGCAGAGAGAGAAACTCCGCCGTCTCCGGCAGTAGATCGGGATGCTCGGCGGAAAAGAGCTCCAGCTGCGCCTGCATCAGCGCCAGCGGCGTGCGCAGCTCGTGGGCGGCGTTGCCGGTGAACTGCCGCTGCGCGGCAAAGGCATTGTTCAGCCGCTCCAACATCTGGTTGAAGGAGCGGCTGAACTGCCGGAACTCCGGCAGCACGTCCTCGTCGATCTTCATATCCGCGAGATTGTTCAGCTGCACCTTCTCCACCTGCGAGGCAAAGCTACGCAGGGGCTTGAGCGCGCGGCCGCTGACGAAATACGCCAAAACGCCGCTCAGCACCGTCACCGCCGCCGTGATATACCAGTTCGTTGTGCAGAAGGACGTCTTCGCGCCGTGTATGACAATGGTCACATCCTCGTTCATTCCGGCAAGCTCCGGATCGAAAAACGCCGGATCGCCTTCCACGGCGGCGCTGCCGTAATCCTGAATGAAGCTGCCGATGGAGTCCATATAGTGCAGCCCGGAGGCGCAGAGCAGCAGCTTCATGGAAACGCAGGCCGCGCCGATGAGCAGCACGGTCAGCAGCGTGATGCGCCACTGCAAAGAAAGCCGCTTCATGCGTCCTCCCCTCCCATCAGATACCCCTCGCCGATGCGGTTGCGGATGGGGTCGCAGCCCAGCGCGGCGCGCAGCTTTTTGCGCAGAGCGGAGATATGCACCCGGATGGAGTTGCTGAAATTGTCCACGCTGTTGTCCCAGACGTGATCCATCAGTTCCTCCTGACTGACCGGGCGGCCCTGATGCACCATCAGATATTCCAAAATCCCCGTCTCCTTGCGGGTGAGCGTCAAGGTCTGCCCGTTGACGGCGGCGGTGCGCGAGCGCGTATCAAAGGTCAGCGCCCCGCAGGTCAATATCACATCCCGCTGCGTAAACTGCCGCAGCGTAAGACTGCGGATGCGCGCCTCCAGCTCCGCGAGATGAAAGGGCTTTGCCAGATAGTCGTTGGCCCCCGCGTCCAGCCCCTCGACCTTATCCTCCACCTCCCCGCGGGCGGAGAGGATCAGCACCTTCGTCTCCCGGTCTGCCTGCCGCAGGGTGCGCAGCACCGTCATGCCGTCCTTCCCCGGCAGATTCAGATCCAGCAGCACCAGATCGTACCGCTCCGTGCCGAGCAGCTCCAGCGCTTTTTCTCCGTCAAAGCAGTAATCCACGCTGTACGCCAGCCGCCGCAGGCTGCGCACAATGGTTTCGCACAGCGCGCGCTCATCCTCAATTACCAAAAGGTGCATCAAAGGCCTCCTGTTTCTTTTTCGTTTGATCTAATAATATCAGGAATGGATAAGATTTGTGTTAAGTTTTGATTCTTAACGGGGAATTTAACTGCCCTGCGCTATGATAGTGGCAGAAAACGGAAGGAGAGTTGTTCATGAGCCACAGAGAAAAAGCGGCCTTGCAGGTTTTCCTGCTGCTTGCCGGCGTTGCCATGGTGTGCTTCGGCGTCTGGCGGGGCGAATCGGCGGCGGTGCTGAGCAAAGCAATCAAACTATGTCTGGAGTGTGTAGGTATTGGGTAAAAAGAATTTGAGCGTCTCGCAGCTTCTGGCGCGCTTCCGGGGCTGGATACAGGCGGGGGCAACGCTGCTGACCAACCTGCACCTGCCCAACTTCCTCAAGGGCAGCCTGTATCAGGGCGCGGGGAAAACCGTCTGCGTGCCGGGGCTGAATTGCTACTCCTGCCCGGCCGCCTCCGGTGCGTGCCCCGTCGGGGCGTTTCAGGCGGGGGGGGGGGCGTCAAAGTTCAGCTTCTCTTATTATATCACAGGAATCCTCATCCTGCTCGGCGTTTTGCTCGGCCGATTGATCTGCGGCTTTTTGTGTCCCTTCGGATGGTTTCAGGAGCTGCTGCACAAGATCCCGACGAAAAAGCTCTCCACAAAAAAGCTCAAGCCGCTGACATATCTCAAATACGCCGTTTTGCTGGTCATGGTCATTCTGCTGCCGGCGTTCCTTGTGAACGACGTGGGAATGGGCGATCCTTACTTCTGCAAGTATCTCTGCCCGCAGGGCGTGCTGGAGGGGGCGATCCCGCTGTCTCTTGCCAATGCCGGCATTCGGGCGGCGCTGGGAAAGCTGTTCACATGGAAGCTCTGCGTGCTGATTTCGGTAGTCGTGCTGAGCGTGCTCTTTTACCGCCCGTTCTGCAAATGGCTCTGCCCGCTGGGCGCGTTCTACGCCTTGCTGAACAAGGTATCCCTTTTCCAGATGAAGGTAGATGGGAACAAATGCGTATCCTGCGGGAAATGCGCCAGAGCCTGCAAGATGGATGTGGATGTGACGAAGACGCCAAACCATACCGAGTGCATCCGCTGCGGAATGTGTGTCCGCGCCTGTCCCACAAACGCCGTGAGCTTCCGCTTTGGCTTCGGAACGGGCGAGCAGAATATACCGGGTACAAACAACGTAAATCAAATAAAACAAAAAACGGAGGTAACAAAATGAACGTCAAGAAAAGTATTGCGCTGCTGCTGGCAGTGATGATGGTGCTGTCTCTGGCCGCGTGCGGCGCAAAGGGTGAGACAGGCAGCGGCGACGCCGTGACCGGAGAGCCCAAAAACGCCGAGGAAGCTGTCGCCATGCACAAGGAGCTGATGGCGCAGGAAAACGCGATCCTCTCGGAAAACACCGCGCTTTGGGAAAAGGTTTTCATGGCGGCCGACAAGAGCATGACCATGCAGGAGGACGGCAAAAACTACGGTGACTTCCTGCTGGACACCATCGAATCCGCCAAGGACCAGTTTACGGCGGACGAGCTGAAGCTGATCCGCGGCGAGGCGGAAAAGATCCGCGACATTGAAAGCAAGCTCACCATGATCGAGAAAAAGTACCCCGAGGCGGCACAGGAATCCCTTGACGGCGCCATGAGCGTGCCCGCGGACGGCAGCATGAACATCTCCGGCGACACCAGCATGCTCCCCGATAACAGCAGCGATAACAGCAGCATGCAGAAATTCCCCTCTTTTGTGGGCAAGGATCTGGACGGGAACGATGTGACGAGCGACGAGCTTTTTTCCGGCAGCGCCGTTACGGTTGTCAACTTCTGGTTCACCACCTGCGGCCCGTGCGTGGGTGAGCTGGGCGAACTGGAAGCGCTGAGCAAGGAGCTCGCCGAAAAGGGCGGCTCTCTCATCGGCATCAACTCCTTCACATTGGATGGCGACGAAGCGGCGATCTCTGATGCAAAGGATGTGCTGATGAAGAAGGGCGCGACCTATCAGAATGTGTACTTCGCTTCCGACAGCGAGGCCGGCATGTTCACCGCAAACATCTTCGCTTACCCCACCACCTATGTGGTTGACCGCAGCGGCAACATCGTGGGCGATCCCATCGTGGGCGCCGTCACCAGCAAGGCGCAGATGGAAACGCTGCAGAAGCTCATCGACCAGACTCTTGCCGCCGATATGGGCTGACAAACGGATTTATCTCCTCAGAAAGGAGGACTTCACCATGTATCGGAGAGCATTGCCCCTTCTGCTCACCGCGGTGCTGCTGCTGAGCGGCTGCGCTGCCGGGCAGAAGAATATGCCGAAGAAAACGGACGAGAAGGAAATGACCGGACAGTCCTCTGATATGTCCGGTGAAGGAATCATGTATATGGATACCACGGAAAACGTCATATATCTGGCGGGCGGCTGCTTCTGGGGCATGGAGCACCTGATGCAGTCCATCCCCGGCGTCATTGATGCGCAGAGCGGCTATGCCAACGGCACCTGCGAGGCGGACGCCGATTATCGGACCGTCTGCAAAGGGAACACCGGCTTCCGGGAGACCGTGCGGGTGGAGTATGACCCCGGGCAGGTGAGTCTCGACGCCCTGCTGATGGCCTACTTCTATGTGATCGACCCCACGGAGGAGAACCGGCAGGGCAACGACCGGGGCAGCCAGTATCAGACCGGCGTCTACTACACCAACGAAAGCGCGAAGGAAACGGTGGAGCGCATCGCGGAGATCGAGCGGGGACGCAGCAAAAAGTTCTTCGTGGAGATCGGCCCGCTCAAGAACTACTATCCCGCCGAGGAGTACCACCAGGACTATCTGGAGAAGAATCCGAAAGGCTACTGCCATATCCCCAAGGCCGAGATGGAGCTTTTCTCCAGACTGCGCATCGATCCGGGCGACTACCAAAAGCCCGCCGCGGAATCCATCCGGGACAAGCTGACGGAGGAGCAGTACCGCGTCACCCAGGAGAGCGGCACGGAGCGCCCCTTCAGCAATGAGTTCTGGAACCAGTTCGAGAAGGGCATCTATGTGGACATCGTCACCGGCGAGCCGCTCTTTTCCTCCACGGACAAGTTTGAGAGCGGCTGCGGCTGGCCTGCCTTTACCAAGCCCATCGAGGAGCCTGCCGTGGTGGAGCTGGAGGATCTGAGCCACGGCATGCGCCGCACGGAGGTTCGCAGCCGTGCCGGGGATTCACACCTTGGCCATGTGTTCACCGGCGACCCGGAATCCCCCAACGGCGTGCGCTACTGCATCAACAGCGCCTCTCTCCGCTTCGTGCCCTACGCGAAGATGGAGGCCGAGGGGTACGGATACCTGCTGGATCTGTTTGAGAAATGATTTCAGGTGCATACACATCAAGTGAAAAGCTCAGACGGCTGATCTTCAAAAGAACAGCCGTCTGAGCCTGTCGAATAACCCGGCTGTGCATTAAGCGGCAGCCGGGTTTCTCGACAGGCTGCGTCAAGACCACCGGCACAGGCGGTGGTCTTGACTGTTGAATGCGGGAATTCCGGCGGTTTTTACAATTTTTCATATTGCATGCGTTTCAGACGCTGTGATATACTGACAATGGAGGAAAACAAAATCGGGAACAGAAAACGGGGAGGAAAAACGAAATGAAGTTCAAAAAGCCGCTCTCTCTGCTGCTCGCCGCAGTGCTGCTCTGCGCGTTCGCCGTGCCGCTGCTGGAAACCCCTGCGCTCGCTGCCGATAAAGAAATACATGAGGTCGCTACCGTCGGAGTATACAAATGGATCACGATCACAGCCGAGAACGGCGGGGAGGATGTAGTTGTCACGAATGTCGTGCAGACCGGCGGTAAGCTGCCGCCCGGTATGTCACTGGGCAAGAATCAGAACGTGTCCTGCCTTGTCGGCACGCCGACAACTCCCGGCACTTACATATTGACCGGCGAGACACACTACGAAGATGACGCAGCCTCCTGGAAGTACACATGGTCTGTGCGGTTGTTTGTCGATGTCGCGGCTACTCCGACGCCAACGCCGACAACGGCGCCCACAACGGCGCCGACAACGGCTCCAACGACCGGCACGACGACCGCACCGACGAACACCCCGACGCCGACGAATACTCCGGCGCCGACTGCCGGAGCGCCGATCATTACGAAGCAGCCGACGAAGGAGACCGTGGAGGTCGGCGGCAGCGCAACGTTTGTGGCAAATGCCACCGGCTGGGCGTGGTGCGCGTGGCGCTTTCTGAGTCCCGACGGCAAGACCGAGGTCATTTTCGACGTGACCGCCGATAAATTCCCCGGTCTTACGATCACCGGCGGTAACAGCACGACGATGTATCTTACGAATATTCCCATGGAGCTGAACGGCTGGAAGGCGGTCTGCCTCTTCAGCAGCGCAACGAATCTCTGGAGCTATACCGACGGCACGGCGGTCATCACCGTGAATGCCGCCGCAACGCCCACGCCGTCTCCGACACCGGAGCCGACGGCAACGCCGGAGCCGACAGCGACTCCCACGCCCACGCCGACGGAAGCCCCCACGCCCACACCGACCACCGTTCCGGCGGCCGTCGTTGAAACGCCGACTCCGTCGCCCGAGCCGACCCCGGAGCCGAAAAAGGGCGGCCTGCTGTCCGGCGGCAAAGCACTCCCGATCGTCCTTGCCGTGGTTGCCGTGCTGCTCCTCGGCGGAGGCATCACGGCGGGAGTACTGCTTGTGCAGAAAAAGAAACAGCGCGAGGAATACGAACGTCAGGAGCGCCGGAGACAGCGCGCTTCTGCGGCGGCTGCCGGAACGGCGGCCTCCCGACGCTCCGCGCCCGCGGCTGAATGGGTCTGCCCGATCTGCGGTACTGTGAACAAAGGAAAGTTCTGCAGTGAGTGCGGCGGAGGAGAGCCCAAGAATCACGTCTGAGTCTCGCACGGCAGACCGCCGGGCGGACGGCTTCGGCCGAAAGCCTTGCGGCGCGCAGAAGAGACCGGAAAAGTCAGACAATTAATTCAAGCTGCCGAAAGGGCTTGCTGCCTTGAAGAACAGACGGCAAACCCTTTCGCTCTGCCCGGATTCTGCGGCTGCTGCCGTGACCCGCTTCCGGTTTGGCGAGCCGTTCCTGCCATGCACGGCAGCAAAAATATAATAATTTCAGACAAATGTCCCGCATAGAAAAAGATAGGGAGAGGATGCCGCCTTGAAGAAGAAAGTTCTTACTCTGTTTGCTGTGCTGCTCTGCGCGCTCGTCGTGCTGAACGTCACGGCTCTCGCCGATTTCGGTGATTTTTCCGGCAGCTCGGACTATGATTTCAGCTACGATTACAGCGATAACGACAGCAGCTGGTCATCCTCGAGCAGCAGCTCCGGAAGCAGTTACTACGATGATGACGGATATGTATCCGGCGACGCCAACCCTACGCGGATCCTTATAATGGCGCTGATCGTAGTGGTGGCGATCGTGTATTCTATGAGAACGAAAATGAAAAACAACAGCACGTCTAAGAAAGCGACCGCCCAGCGCGCCGAGCGTGCCGAGAGCCGCGCCAACCGCGCCGCGCTCACGCCCATCGGCGAATATACGAAGATCGATCCGAACTTTAACGCGGCGGCGCTGTGCGAAAAGGCGTCGAATCTCTATGTGCAGATGCAGAACGGCTGGACGGCGAAGAACATCGAGTCGCTGCGGCCGTACTTCACCGACGCGCTCTTCACGCAGATGGAGCGCTCGCTGCAGGGGTATGCGCAGCGCGGCGAGACGAACGTCGTCGAGCGCATCGCGGTGCTGGATGTGACGCCGCTCGGCTTCCACCAGACCGGCGGCGAGGACCATATCCTTCTCCGGCTGCGCACGCGCATCACGGATTACACCGTGAACGACGGCACGCAGCAGATTGTCCGCGGCAGCCGCGATCAGGAAAAGTTCATGACCTACGAATGGGATCTGCTGCGCCCGACCGGCATGCAGACGAACGCCGAGAGCGGCGAGACAAAGCGCATCACCTGCCCCGGCTGCGGCGCGCCGCTCGACGTGAACGCGAGCGCGCGGTGCCCGTACTGCGGCACGGTGATCCAGCAGCAGGCACAGGACTGGGTCATCAGCGCCATTCGAGGGATCAAGCAGCAGACGCTGTAAAAACCGGATCAAAGGAGCCGCGGCGAACGGGATGCGCTGTGTGATCGCGCCCCGGGTTCGGCTGGATCCGGCCGCTCTGCCAAGTCATCAAAAAAATACTCCCTGCCGCATGGGCGGCCTCCTGTGTATATAGTATTGGAAAAAGATGAGCCAGACGGATGAGTTTCATCCGTCTGGCTCTGCGGCATTCTGGAGTTATGCGGGATATTTCATCAAATGTTTTCCTGCCGGATGATCTCACGGCCCATGAGCACGCCCATGACAGAGGCCATCATCAGCCCGCGCGTCCAGCCGGACGAGTCGCCGAGGCAGTGGAGACGGCGGATGTTCGTGTTGAGATCGGCGTCCATCTTCACGCGGTTGGAGTAGAACTTCAGCTCGGGGGAGTAGAGCAGCGTTTCGTACGAGGCAAAGCCCGGCACGACCTGATCGACGGCCTTGATGAAGTTGATGATGTTCGTCATGCTGCGGTAGGGCATCGCGGCGGTGATGTCGCCGGCGACGGCGTCGGGCAGCGTCGGACGGACGTTCGACTGCGCGAGCTCCTTTTCCCAGGTGCGCTTGCCGTCGAGAATGTCGCCGTAGCGCTGCACGAGGATGTGGCCGTTGGCGAGCATGTTCGTGAGCTCGCCGACCTTCTGCGCGTAGCTGATGGGCTGGTTGAACGGCACAGAGAAGTTGTGCGAGCAGAGAATGGAGAGGTTCGTGTTCGGGCTCTTCACTTCCTTGAACGAGTGTCCGTTCACGACGGCGAGACCGTTGTCGTAATTCTCCTGCGAAACAAAGCCGCCGGGGTTCTGGCAGAACGTGCGGACCTTGTTCTTGAACGGCGCGGGGTAGCCGATGAGCTTGGACTCATAGAGCACCTCGTTGACGGTCTCCATGATCTCATTGCGCACCTCGACGCGCACACCGATATCCACGGTGCCGGGCTGGTGGGCGATGCCGTGCTCGGCGCAGAGCGTTTCAAGCCAGTCCGCACCGCGGCGGCCCGTGGCGACGATCGTACGCCCGGCTTCGATCTCGCGCTCCTCTTTGCCGTTGGAGATGACGCCGCCGAGACAGGTCTCGTCTTTGAGACGGAGATCAAGACACTCCCAGCCGAAGATCAGCTCCACGCCGTTCTCGGCGAGATAGCGCTCGATGGCAAGGTAAATGCCCTGGGCCTTCTCGGTACCCATGTGCCGGATCGGGCAGTCCACAAGCTTGAGACCGGCCTGAATGGCGCGGCGGCGGATGTCCTTCACCTTGTCGGGATCGCTGATGCCCTCAATGTGGGTGTCCGCGCCGAATTCCAGATAGATGGAGTCGGCATAGTCGATGGTCTCCTGCGCGAGCCTTTCGCCGACGAGCGTCGGCAGATCGCCGCCGACCTCATGGGAGAGGGAGAGCTTGCCGTCGGAGAAAGCGCCCGCGCCGGAAAAGCCGGTCGTGATGTGGCAGTAGGGCTTGCAGTTCATGCACCGGCCGGTCTCGGCCTTGGGGCAGTGGCGCTTCTCGACACTCTGACCTTTTTCCACGAGCGTGATGTGACCCTTGTAGCCCTTGCGGATGAGCTCCAGGGCGGTGAATATGCCGGCAGGACCGGCGCCGATGATCAGAATATCCGTTTTCATGCTTCAACCTTCACATTCTCTATGCCGTGCTTCTCAAACTCGGCAAAGTATTCTTCCATGCGCGCGTTCAGCTCCTCCGCGTCGTCCTGGCTGATCTGCTCGGCGCTCATGTCGCGCCGCGCGAGCTCCTCGGCCAGAATGTCGTAGAAAACGGCGTCCTCATAGTCGGCGATCGCCTCGTGGATGCCGCCTTCCTCGTACGCGCGGGAGGGATACGAGTGGCCGCGCCAGCGCTGAACGAGCGCGCGCATCCCGTGCTCCGGGCAGAGGGAAAAGAGCTTTTCCTCGAGATTGTCATAGTCCTCAAACCGGTCATCATCCCGGCAGGAATTGAGAATCCAGTTCCCGATGTACACCATGTCCAGAAGCCGCCGGAATTCCTTTTCCGTCAGTTCAAGCTGCATTACGATCCACTCCTCTCTGTGAACATACATTGACATCATATTATAACAATAAATCCGGGAAATTGCTATACAATTTTTCACTTGTCATCGAAGACGTTTTCGCATATAATCTATAAACCAAATGCCGGGGAGACCGGTGTGTCGGGAGTGAATGTCATGCGGATGAAAGACGTTATCATATCGGTCACCGGCGTGCAGCAGGGCGTGAACGGCCCTGACGCCATGGAGCTCGTCACGGCCGGACAGTACGGCCAGGACGAGAAGGAAACGCTGCTCACCTGGCAGGAGAGCGAGCTTACCGGCATGGAGGGGACGAAAACATCGCTTTGCGTGCAGCCGCGCAGCGTTGTGCTCTCGCGCGAAGGGACGCTCAATACCCGCATGGAGTTTGAAGAGGGGCGCAAGCGCTATTTCCTGTACGAAACGCCGTTCGGCTCGGCAACGATGGGGCTGAACACCCGGCGCATCGTCAACCGTCTCGGCGCGCACGGCGGCGAGATCGAGATCGATTACAGCGTGGATATGGACGATACGATCGTCGGCCGCAACCGGTTTTTCATCCGCGTGCAGGAGCCGCGCCCGAGCCATATCAGCGATGTCACTTACCCCAATTGAGTGATCCTTATGAAGCCTCCCTTGTGCAAAGGGAGGTGGCAAACCCGAAGGGTTTGACGGAGGGATTGCCGTTTTCCGAAGACTGCAATCCCCCAGTCTCGCCTTCGGCGAGCCAGCCCCCTTTACACAAGGGGGCCTTTTCCTTTTTACAGATGCAGCACGTTGACGCAGAACGCCGCGGCGAGGAACCCCGCGAGATCGGCGCACAGCGCCGCGGGGACGGCGTGGCGCGTTTTGCGCACGCCCGCCGCGCCGAAGTAGACGGAGAGAACGTAAAACGTCGTCTCCGTTGAGCCGAGCATGACCGCCGCGGTGCGCCCGGCGGGGGAGTCTGCGCCGCACGCGGTGAAAATATCCCCGGCCACGGCAAGCGCGCCGCTGCCGCTCATCGGGCGCAGCAGCATGAGCGGCACGGTCTCCGGCGGAATGCCGAGAAAGGAGAGCGCGGGCCGCAGCAGCGCCGTGAATGCGTCGATCGCGCCCGAAGCGCGCAGCGCGCTGACCGCCGGGAGCAGACATACGAGCACCGGCGCGATGCGCCCCACGGTGCGAAGCCCTTGGAGAGCGCCGTCGGTGAGAGCGGAAAAAACGTCCGTTCCGCGAAAGAGCGCGTACCCCCCAACGCCCACGGCGAGCAGCGCGGGGAGAAGCTGCAAAAGCGTTTTCATGGCGCTCTCCGGAAAAGCCGCTCGGCGAGAAGCCCCGCGGCCACGCCCGCCGCAGACGATATCCACACCGCGGGCAGAATATCGAACGCATTTTCCGCGCCGCAGGCCGAGCGCAGCGCCGCGGCGGTCGTCGGGAGGAGCTGGATGGACGCGGTGTTGAGTACGGCGAGACGGCACAGCTCGTCGGACGCCGCCTCTCCGCCGGAGAGCGCGTGCAGCCGCTGCGCGGCGCGGATGCCGGCAGGCGTGGCGGCATTGCCGAGCCCGAGCAGATTTGCGCTCATGTTGCAGGAAAGCTCCCCGGCCAGCTCCGGATCGCTCCGGGACGAGGGGAACAGCCGTCCCAGCACCGGGCGCAGCGCGCGGGAGAGCTTTTCGGTCAGCCCCGAGCGCTCCATGACCTCGAGAAGGGCGCTGTAGAAGATCATCGGCCCGGCGAGCGTGAGCGTGAGCTCCACGGCGCTCTCCGCGCCCTGCACCGCCGCCGCGCCGACCGCGCCCGCCGAGCCGGTGAGCGCGCCGAAAACGACCGACACAAAAAGAAGAATGACCCAGACGTACGACATAGCCATGGCGATACCTCGACCGGAAAAAATTACCAATAAAAAACGGGGCAGCTGCATCTTGCAATTTCGTATCGGGCAGTATAGAATTTTGTCGAAAAGAGTATTTAGGTAAGGGGTGTACGGATCTATGAAATCAACGGGGATCGTCCGTCGGATCGACGATCTGGGGCGAGTGGTACTGCCGATCGAGCTGCGCCGGACGCTGGATCTGGAGGTGCGCGATCCGGTGGAGATTTTTATCGAGGGCGACGCCATCGTCCTCCGGAAGTACGACGCTGCGTGCCTGTTCTGCGGCGCGACGCGCGAGCTTCTCTCCTACCGGGGAAAGCAGATCTGCCGGAGCTGTCTTCGCCGGCTTCGGGAGGAAACAAACGAATAAATACGGCTGCCGCATACAAAGCATATGCGGCAGCCCTTTTTGTATACCTATACCCGAAAACCACACGTCTGACGCGCGGTTTCGGGTATACAAAAAAGAGGCTGTCCCGTGTGGGACAGCCTCTGAAGTATGTATCCGGGTATCCTCGATTAATAAAGCGAGGCGATCACATCCACGCATTTCTCGATGCCGAGCGAGCCGGAGTCGAGGATGATGTGGTAGTGGTTCATGTTGCCCCATTCGAGATCGGTGTAGAACTGATAATAGAGCGCGCGGCGCTTGTCCTTGTCGCGCAGACGCTTTTCGGTCGGCTCCTCGGTCTCGCCGTATTTTTCCACGATGCGCTTGGCGCGCTTTTCAAAGTCGGCATGGACGAACACCTTGAGAAGATCGGCGCTGCCTTCGAGAATGGCGTCGGCGCAGCGGCCGACGATCACGCAGTTTTCCTTCTGGCCGAGCTCAAGAATGATGCGGCGCTGGATCGCCCAGAGATAGTCCTGGTTGGACGGCACGCCGAACGAGCGCACCGAGGAGAACGCCGCCGCCGTCCAGCTGCTGTGGGAGGCGTATTCGCTCTCGTTGGTGATGTATTCCTTGGAAAGCCCGCTCTCTTCGGCCAGCCGGTCGATCAGCTCATGGTCATAGCAGGGGATGCCGAGCCGATCGGCGACTTCTTTGCCGATGGTGCGCCCGCCGCTGCCAAACTCACGTCCGATGGTGATGATGCGTTTCTTTTCCATAAAAACAGCCTCCTTATAACCGGTAGGTGGTGAATTTCTGTATTCGTATTATAGCACGTTTCTTTCCCGGGGAAAAGCAAAAATTACTCTTCCGCGCCGGTTTCTTTTTCGCGCACGAGCGCGGCGTGGTAAAGATCGTTTCGGCTCTGTCCCGTCTCGGCGGCGGCGCGCTTGGCCGCGTCCTTGAGCTTCATGCCCCCGGCGCGGTATTCCTCCACGAGCGCGAGCGCATCCTCGAGCGGGAGGCGCGGCCCCTTTTCGACCGGCGCGCCGCGGATGACGAGCACAAATTCCCCGCGAGGCCGCTCGGCGCGGTATTTTTCAAGCGCTGCGCCGATCGTCGTGCGGACGATCTCTTCATGCAGCTTCGTGAGCTCGCGCCCGAGCGCGATGTCCCGGTCGCCGAGCACATCGTAAAGATCGCCGAGCGTTTCCGTGAGCTTGTGCGGCGCTTCGTAGAGGACGATCGTCCTGTGCTCGTGCCGCAGCGTTTCGAGATGCTCCTTCCTTGACTTGTTCGATGTGGAGAGAAAGCCTTCAAACGTGAACCGCTGCGTCGGCAGGCCGGACATGGCGAGCGCCGTGATGACCGCGCTCGGCCCCGGGGCCGCCGATACCGTGATGCCATGCTCCCCGCACAGCCGCACCAGCTCCTCGCCGGGGTCGGAGATCGCGGGCATACCCGCGTCGGAGACAAGCGCGCAGCTCTCCCCTCCGAGCAGCCGGGGGAGAATGACGGCGGCGCTTTCCACCTTGTTGTGCTCATAATAGCTGATGAGCGGGCGGCGGATGCCGAAGTGGTTGAGGAGCTTTAATGTGACGCGCGTATCCTCCGCGGCGATGAAGTCCACGCTTTTGAGCGTTTCGATCGCGCGGGGGGAGAGATCGTTCAGATTGCCGATGGGCGTTCCCACCAGATACAATGTTCCGGCCATAAAGATTATGCCTCCCAGTGGCAGATTTTCCGGTATTCTTCGGTTTCGCAGCCGTCTGCGCCGCGCAGCAGGACATTTTCGCAGCGCATGGCGCTCACCGGCGCGCCCTTCACGGCTTCCATGAGAAAAATGGGCGCGCGCTTTCCCGGCGCGGAGAAAACGTCCCGCCGGCGCACCGGCGTGAGATGGGCGTTGTGCAGCGCCGCGAGAATGTCGCTCTCGCGCTTTCGCCGGTGGACGAGAAAAAATTGCCCGCCGGGCTTGAGATACCGCGCGGAGGCGGAGCAGAGCTCCGAAACGGTCGCGCTTTCGGTGCGCTGCGCGGCGCGCTCCGCATTGGGCGATACGGCACCGCGTCCCGCCGGAAAGTACGGCGGATTGGATACGATAAAATCGAGACTTTCACTCTCGAACGGCGCGCTCCGGTAATCGGCGCAGACGGCCTCGCCGCGCTCTTCAAGCGCAAAGGCGCGCAGATTCTCCCGCGCGCTTGCCGCGGCGCTCTCCCGGATATCCACGCCGGTCATGCGGCGGCTTTCATCGCCCAGCAGGAGCAGCAACAAGAGTATCCCGCTGCCGCAGCCGAGATCTGCGCCGTATGTCCCGTGCGCGTCTTTGGCAAAGTCCGCGAGCAGCAGCGCGTCCGTTCCGGCTCTCTCGCCGGTAAAAAGATTCCAGTCCATGCAATCATTATAAAATAAATACGGCGGCATGACAAGCCCGAAAGGGCAGGCATACCGCCGTTGTGAGCCGCGGGAGTGGCACCTCCCGCAGCCGAAGAAGGATTACTGCTCCTCGATGGCCTCGATGGGGCAGTTGCTGGCGCAGGAACCGCACTGGGCGCAGACGTCCTGGTTGATCTCGTAATGATCAGCGCCTTCGGAAATCGCGTCGCAGGGGCACACGCTTGCGCAGGTGCCGCAGGAAATGCAGCTGTCGGTAATGACGTACATTGGTATGTACCTCCTCTTTTTGGGATACCCGCATTGTAACATATATCCCTTAAAATGCAACCCAAAAATTTTTCCCTGCCGGAAAAATTTTAAAAAGCGAGAAAATACGAGAAAAACGAAGAAATAATGTGAATGAGCGAGATGGGGAAAGACAAAACGCCGAATTTCCCGCTTTCGGCGCAAAGCGGGCGTTTCAGAGAGTTGAGAATTTGACGTTTCTTGACTATTATACAGTCAAAGAAAAGGTTAAAGAAAGTCAAAGTCAAAGATAACCTGATCAAGGAAGGGATGCCGCTATGGGGACAAGTGATCGGATCGCACGGTTCATTCTGGACGCGCTGGAAAGCGCGGACGGAACGGCGGAGCTGCAGCGAAGCTCTCTGGCCGACCGTTTCGGCTGTGTGCCGAGCCAGATCAACTATGTGATCGCCACGCGGTTCAGCCCAGAGCGCGGGTACATGGTCGAGTCGCGGCGCGGCGGCGGCGGATACATCCGCATCACGCGTGTGCAGCCGGACGCCTCCCAGTTCATCATGCACACAGTAAACGCCGTGGGCCGGGAGCTGGATAAGCCGACGGCGGACGCGTTGCTCCACAACGCCGTGAACGCCGGTGCGCTCGAGGTTCCCTTTGCCCGGCTGATCGCCGCGGCGGTCAGCGAGCGGGCGCTCCACGCCGTTCCGGTCGAGATCCGGAAGACGGCGCGCTCATCCATATTCAAACAAATGCTGCTCACCACAGCATCCGACGGATTTTTTGAAAGGAGATCATTACAATGAAATGCGAGATCTGCAAGAAGAACGAAGCTCAGTTCTATTATAAGGAATCCATTAACGGAAAGACCACGGAAAAGCACCTGTGCGCCGAATGCGCCCATAAGGAAGGTCTGGACAGGATCTTCGAGCACGAGGCGAACAGCATGCTGACCTCCTTCGGCAAGATGATGGACAGCTTTCTGCTGCCGGACGTTGATTTCTTCGGCTTTGGCCGTCTGCCGTCGATCGGCGAGATGTTCGAGCCGCTGCGGACGCTCTCGGAGCATGAGCCGGAAGCCGAAATGCACGAGGAGGCCGACCCGCTCGAGGCAAAGGCCGAGGAGAAGGGCGAGGAAGCTCTGGGTCACAAGGGCGAGGAGCCGAGCGTGCGTGAGGACGCCTATCCGCTGGAGGCGGAGGCGGAGGAAAACGCCGAGGAGGCTTTTGAGCAGCGCCGCGAGCTGAACGCTCTGCGCCACAAAATGCACCAGGCCGTCGAGGAAGAGGATTTTGAAACGGCCATCGAGCTGCGCGACATGATCCGGAAAATGGAAAACAAATAAAGCCTTTGCAGCTTTATATATCGGAACGGAGCGGGTTTTTACCCGCTCCGTTTTTTTAAAACCACGCGCTCTGCCGCTCCGGATGATTGAGAAACGGAAAATCTGTCAACCATCGGCAGGGGAAGGAGACGACGAATATGAACGACCGATTTACCGAAAAGGCGAGAAACGCCATTGAAAAGGCGCGCGCCGCCGCCATGGAGCTGGGCCACAGCTACATCGGCACCGAGCACCTTCTGCTCGGCATCGTGCGCGAAACGGACGCGCTCGGCTCGCGCGTGCTGCGCGAAAACGGCTTTGAGGAAGATCTTGTGATGGATCTCATCGAAAAGACCGCCGGCCGCGGCGCGCCGGGCATGCCGGTGCAGGGGCTCACGCCCCGCTGCAGGCGTGTCATCGAGATCGCCGTAGCGGAGGCAAACCGCCTGCGCCACAGCTATGTCGGCACGGAGCATCTGCTCATGGGCATATTGCGCGAGCCGGAGAGCACCGCCGCGCACCTTTTGACCGCCGCCGGCGGCGATCTCAACAAGATCTATACGGATGTTTTCACACGCTTCACATCGAGCGACTACCGCGCCGCGGCGCGTAGCGGCGGCGTCGGGCAGCGCACGGCGGTGCGCCATGCGGAAACAAAGAATCTTGACCAGTACAGCCGCGATCTCACGGAGATGGCCTCGCGCGGCGAGCTCGATCCCGTGATCGGGCGCGACAAGGAGATCGCGCGCGTCATCCAGATCCTCTCGCGCCGGTCGAAAAACAACCCGGTGCTCATCGGCGAGCCGGGCGTCGGCAAGACCGCCGTGGCCGAGGGACTTGCCCAGCGCATCGCCCATGGCGAGGTGCCGGAGAATCTGCGCGACAAGCGCATCGTATCGCTCGATCTCACCGGTATGCTCGCCGGGACAAAATACCGCGGCGACTTTGAGGACCGGCTGAAAAACGTTCTCAAGGAGGTCGGCAAGGCGAAGGACGTTGTGCTCTTCATCGACGAGCTGCATACCGTGATCGGCGCGGGCGCGGCGGAGGGCGCGATCGACGCGGCGAATATCCTCAAACCTGCGCTCTCCCGCGGCGAGATCCAGATCGTCGGCGCGACGACGCTCTCGGAATACCGCAAGCACATTGAAAAGGACGCCGCCTTTGAGCGGCGCTTCCAGCCTGTCACAGTCGCCGAGCCGACGGAGGACGAGAGCTTTCAGATCCTGCGCGGCCTGCGCGACCGGTACGAAGCGCACCACGGATTGAAGATCACGGACGAGGCGCTCACCGCCGCGGTGAAGCTCTCCGCGCGGTATATCAGCGACCGGTTTCTCCCGGACAAGGCGATCGATCTTGTGGACGAGGCCGCGTCGCGTGTGCGCATGGAAAACCTGACTGCCCCGGACGAGATGAAGACCATCGAGGCGAAGCTCGCAACGCTGTCCGCCCAGAAGGAGGAGGCCGTCCGCGCGCAGGACTATGAGCTTGCCGCACAGCTGCGCGACCGGGAACGCTCCGAGCGCGGCGCGCTCGAAAAGGCGCGCGGCGAATGGGACGCCGAGCGCGGCGGTCACCGCGGCGTCGTATCCGCCGAGGATATCGCCGCGGTCGTCTCCGGCTGGACGGGCATCCCCGTCACAAGCCTTACCGAGAGCGAGAGCGAGCGGCTGCTGCATATGGAGGATGTGCTGCACCGCCGCGTGATCGGGCAGAACGAAGCGGTCGCGGCGGTGGCGCGCGCCATCCGGCGCGGCAGAGTCGGGCTCAAGGACCCGCACCGGCCCGTCGGGAGCTTTCTCTTTCTCGGCCCCACGGGCGTCGGCAAGACGGAGCTCTGCCGCGCGCTTGCCGAGGCAATGTTCGGCGACGAGAACGCCATGATCCGCGTCGATATGTCCGAGTATATGGAAAAGCACACGGTATCAAAGCTCATCGGCTCGCCGCCGGGCTACGTCGGCTTTGACGAGGGCGGCCAGCTCACCGAAAAGGTGCGCCGCAAGCCCTACAGCGTCGTGCTCTTCGACGAGATCGAAAAGGCACACGAGGACGTGTTCAACCTGCTGCTGCAGATCATGGACGACGGACGGCTCACCGATTCACAGGGACGGACCGTCGATTTCCGCAATACCGTGATCGTGATGACATCGAACATCGGCGCGCGCGCCATCACGGACCGCCGCACGGCGCTCGGCTTCTCCGGGCTGGACGGCACGCCGGAGCGGAGCTATGCCGAGATCCGCGAGGCGGTGACCGCCGAGCTCAAAAAGACGTTCCGTCCGGAATTTTTGAACCGTATCGACGAGATCATCGTTTTCCACCGGCTCACCGGCGAGGACATCCGCGCCATCGCCGGGAACATGGTGCAGACGGTGGCGCTGCGCGCTGCCGCGCTCGGCGTGCATCTCACGGTGACGCCCGAGGCGGTCGCGAGACTCGCCGAGGCCGGGTACGATCCGGATTACGGCGCGCGTCCCCTTCGGCGCACGGTGCAGACACAGCTGGAAGACCCGCTCGCCGAAGCGCTGCTCACGGGGGAGCTTTCCTCCGGCGGCGAAGCGGAGGCGGTCGTGGACGAGACCGGACACGTCGCGGTGCGCGCCAAGGGCACGCTCACGGCGTCGTGAGCGATGTGCCGGGGTAGTAGTGCGTTAAGATCTCCTGCCACGTCGAGCCGTTTTTTGCCATGACGTTCGCCCCGTACTGGCTCATGCCCGCGCCGTGGCCGCTGCCGGAAACGGTAAAGAGAAAGCTGCGGCCCGTCCACGCGAGACGGAAGTTTGCCGAGCGCAGCGAGAAGATCGAGCGCATTTTCGCCCCCGGTACGGAGACGTCCCCGACGCGGGCGGACGAAACGCGCCCGCTCGGATCGACCGTCCGCTCGCCGATCCAGTCCGGCGGCTGGGCGGAGAGATCGGCATCCGGATATGCCGCGAGAAATTTTTCCCGGAAGCTCTCCGGGGAAAACTCCGCGGTCGTGACGAAATTCGGAACGTCTGAGGCTGTTTCGGGACTCGAAACGCTCACGAGATACGGCACATCGCCGCCCCACACGGCGGCGCCGCTCTCGGTATACCCGGCGCTGGAGGCGTGGAAGCAAGCGGTGATCGGCTCGCCGTCGTAGACGAGATATGCCCCGTCCGTATCGCGCACGGCTTCTTCGATGCGCGTTTCCCAGAGATCGTACTGCCCGCCCCAGCGCTCGCGGCGCTCTTCGACCGTGAGGTACACCTCACAGCAGCCGGGATCGTCGCAGAGGGCGCACTGCGGGTGCGCCGCCGGGGGCGCGCTCCGGCGCGCGAGCGCGTAGCTTCGCGCGGCGGCGGCTTGCGCGCGCAGCGCGTCCGGCTCAAAGGACGCCGGCATCTCCCCGGCGACGACGCCGGGAAGGTATTCCGCCATGGAGAGCGTTTCCACTTCACCGCCGCGCAGCAGGGTGACGCCCGTGAGAGCATCGAAACCGGAAAAAGCGTCCGCGGCACTCTCCGGCGCGGCGGACGCGGCGGGGGAGACCTCCGGCAGCGCTTCGCCCCCGGAGATCCCGGCGGCGTGCTGCACCGTGACCGGCAGCAGCAGGGAAAAGAGCAGCGACAACACGCTCATCAGCATACAGTGCTTCATCCTATATACCCCTCTCTTGACGATAAACCAAAAGGAGTATAAAATACCATTCATACTCCCTCGTTCCCGGCGCCGGACAAGCGGCGCTCACGGGAAACTCTATGAGGACAGGGGCTTTCCTATGCAGAAAAACGCATGGACATATACGATGGCGGGGACCGTGTTCGCCGCGGTCGCCGTTATGCTGCACTGGCTTCAGGTGCAGAAGATCTTCGATCCCGAAACCGGCCTTCCGACGCTCCACGCGCCGATCACGACGCTGCTCGTCGTAGTTCTCGTTCTCGTCGCCGCGGCACTCTGGTGGCTGTCGGGCCGCATGAAGACCGACTGCGCCCCCGAAGAACCGGAGGACGCGCTCGCCCTGCCGCACCGCGAGACCGGCTGGATCCTCATCGCCGCGGCGGCGCTCGCCGCGCTCGGTTCGGCGTACCTCTTCTTCAAGGAGGACAGCACGCTTATGAAGGCCGCGGCACTGCTGGGCATCCTGTCCGCACCCGTGCTCGCCATGATGCCGCAGATCCCCCGCTGGGGCGGCTTCGGCGCGGCGCTCAGCGTGCTGCCGGTGCTGTTTTTCTGTCTGTGGCTCGTGGTGTTCTATAAGGAAAACGCCGCGAACCCGATCCTCTGGTCGTACGGTATGGAGATCCTTGCCATTGCGATGTGCCTTCTCGCGGTGTTCCGGCTGAGCGCGTATCTTTTCTACCGCGCCAAGCCGCGCCGGGCGATCTTCGCATGCATGCTCGCGCTCATAACGAGCCTCGCCACGCTCACCGACAGCGTATCTCTCGGCGCGCGCGCCGTGCTCGGCGGCTGGGGTATCGGCACCGCGGTCATGTGCTGGATCATCATCAACAACTTCGTTCCTCCCGCGCCGGAGGAAGATACATATTAAAAAAGCCCTTGTGTAAAGGAAAACCCCTCCGTCAAAAACTTCGTTTTTGCCACCTCCCCTAACAGGGGAGCTGTCAGCGAAGCTGACTGAGGGGTTCGCGCAGAAAAAGCGCCCGCAGGAAAATGTTCCTGCGGGCGCTTTTGCGTCATTTGCCTTATTTCGTATGCACCGTGAGCTGGGGATAGGGGATGTCGATGCCCTTTTCATCGAAGAGCAGCTTGAGAGAGCGGTTGAGCGCGCGGCGCGCGGCGAAAATGTTCTCCTCCGTTGCGGAGACGATGAACTTGAGCACAACGCCGCTCCCGGCGAGCTCCTCCACGCCGAGATACTGCGGCACGTCGAGAAATACGCCGCGGTTCTCTTCATACATGGCGGGCAGCGCGTCGGTGATCACGGCCTCCACGGCGCGGAGATCGGCGTCATAGCCAATGGAGATCGTGCTCACCGCCACAGATGTTTCCTGCGAGCGGTTCTGGAAATTCCGGATCTCGGAATTGTTGATGATCTTGTGGTTGCCGCCGGAATCCTCGAGAGTCGTGGTGCGCACGCTGATGTCTACGACCTTACCGCGGAAATCGTCGAGCACGAGAATGTCGCCGACGTTGTAGCGTCCTTCGGCGATGAGGAAAATGCCCGTGAGCACATCCTCAATGAGCGACTGCGCGCCGAAGCCGATGATGAGCGTTACAACGCCGACGCTCGCGAGCGAGGCCGTTACGTCCACGCCGAGCGCGCGCAGCCCGAAGAAGACCGAGAGCAGCACGGCCGTATAGGAGAGAATGCTCCGCGTGAGCGAGCACACCGTCCTCGCGCGCGTCTCCTTCGGCTGCTTTAAGAGAAGGGCGAACACGCCGTAGCCGATCCAGATGAAGCCCAGATGCCGGAACATGTCGGCCAGCCCCGGCATGAGCGGGCGCAGAACATAGCCCAGCGCGCAGAGCACAACGGAAACGATCAGCAGAACGGGGAATTTTTTGACGGGTTTCATGAAGCAGCCTCCTTATACGGCGTTGTGCGGACGGTCTCGGCAAAGTCAAAGGGCTCGGTCTCGCCGTCCGGCAGAAAATATACATGGATGGTCACAAGCTCCGTATGCTCCTCCGGCAGCGGGAGAGTGACAATGCAGCTGTAGTCGTTTTTCTCGATGGACGCGGCGGAGGGATCAAAGCCCTCGACCTCCGGCCAGACAAAAACGGTGTCCGCATCGAGTGTGGATAGATCGTTTCCGACAATCGCGTCGGGGATCGCGCCGCCCTCGGCAGGAGTGAGATAAACGCTCACCGTGTCGCCCTCGGCGTCGTAGCCGCAGGCGATCGTGAAGCGCTGCGCGGCGGGACGCTCGGCGGCAAGCGTTTCCACGCGCCCGTCGGCGTGCGTGATCGTAACGCGCACCGACAGCGTGCTTTCCACGGCGCTGTCGGCATAGAAATCCGGGTGCGCCTCACGCACGGAGGAATACGTATCGCGCATCGTATGGTATTTGCCGCTCTCAATGCTGCTTTCCGGAATGGGGTATGTGCTCACCTCGTCCGGAAAGTTGGGATCAAAGAATGTGATCTCCGCGGAAACGATGTCCTCCGGCACGGGGAAACGCACCTCGACCTCGCAAAGCGAGGCGAACGAGAAATACCGCAGTGTGGGATCCGGCGCAGAGGCGGGCTCTTCCGCGGGCGTCTCGGTGGGGGCGGGCGCGGCGGTCACGACCGGCGCGGGTTCAGCGTCCGGCGTCCTGGCGGGCGCTTTCAGCAGCGCGAGAAACGGCAGCAGCAGCGCCGCGGCCGCGAGCGGCGCATACTTCGTCCGGCGGCTGCGCCGGGGCTCGTAGGGCGGTTCGTATTCGTGCGTTGTCTGGTATGTCTCCGGCGCGGCGGGGGAGCGCAGGGGCTTTTCCGAGCTGTATTCATAAATATCGTCGGCGATGGCACTTCACCTCCCGGAAAGATATCCATACGAGTTGATTTTATCATTCTTCCGTGCCGCGCGCAACAGAAAAGGCGTTACCGCTTTGTTAAAAACTATGGCGATAGGACTTCTCTCCCTCAGTCAGCGGCTATGCCGCTGACAGCCCCCTCGTCAGAGGGGGCCAATTAAAAAAGCCTCCCTCTGACGAGGGAGGTGGCAAAATCGAAGATTTTGACGGAGGGAGAGACGGATTTGCAGTCACGCCGGCTGCGGCCGGATCTCTATCGTCCGTCCGCCGAGGTTTTCGTAAACGCGGTGCGAAACGGAGAGAACGGTGCGCCCCTCGGAGGCGCGGCGCAAGGCTTCGAGCACGCGCGCCTCGGTCTCGGCGTCAAGATTTGCGGTGATCTCGTCGAGCAGCAGCACGGCGGGGTCTGCCGCCGCGGCGCGGGCGATGGAGAGAAGCTGCCACTCGCCCTGCGAGAACATGCCGTCGGTGCACACCGTATCGTAGCCCTCCGGCAGCGATGCGATGGCGGCGTCGATCCCGGCGAGCCGGGCGGCGTTTTTTGCCATTTCCTCCGTGATGCGCGCATCGCCCAGCGTGATCTGGTCGAGCACGGTGCCCGGCACGCGGGAGAAATGCTGCTCCACGCAGCCGATGCATGCGCGCCGCTCGCTGTCGGTAATATCCGAAACGTCCACGCCGCCGATGGTGATGCTGCCGCTCTCCGGCGGATAGAGCCCGAGCAGCAGCTTGAAAACGGTGCTCTTTCCCGCGCCCGTCCGGCCGACGAGCGTGACCTGCTCACCCTGCTTCACGGTCATGGAGAAGTCCGTTAAAACGCTCTTTTCCCCGTAACCGAACGTCACATGCGAGAGCACGATGTCGCCCCGCGCGGCGCTCTCCCGCTCTTCGGGGATGGTACGCTCCGGTTGGGCGAGAAAGGCGTCGATACGCTTTACGCCCGCCATGGCGGATTGAATGGTCTGAATCTCCATGCCGAGACTTTCGATCGGCGTGAAAATGCGGGAGATATAATGGATAACGGTGACGGAGGTGCCGACCGACATGCCGAACAGCGTCAGGATCTCCGCTTTGCCGGAGGCAGAGAGCAGCATGACTACGCCGACTACGGCGGCATTCAAAATAAGCACGACCGGCGAATAGATGGCGTCATAGAAATTCGTCCGCTCGACGGCGGCGTAGCTCTCACCGATGCGCCGGTCATACCGGCGCTCCATGTAGTCCTCCAGACCGAGCGCGCGGATCGTGCGGATGTTGTGCAGCGTTTCCGGCACCTGCCCGGAAACGGCGGCGACGGCGCGGCGGTTATCGAGCTGCGCTGCGAGCATCCGCTTCTGTACATGGCGCGTGAACACGGCGAACAGCGGCAGCACCAGCAGCAGGATGAGTGCGAGACCGGTGTTTTTCACCGCGATGACCGCCATAATGGAGAGAATGCGGCAGGCGTCCGCCGCCATGCTGATGATGCCGGAGGTAAAAAGCGCCTCCACGGTGTCCACATCGCCGGAAAAGCGCGCGGCCATCTCGCCGGGGTTTTGCCCCGCGAGCGTGCCGGCGGGCAAAAGCGTCAGCTTCCGGGACATTTCCGAGCGCAGCGCGTGGGTCATCTTCTGGCCGAACAGCACGAGCAGGCTCTCCTGCGCGCTGGAGAGAATGCCCTCCAGCGCGAGACTGCCGAAATAGAGCAGCACCGCGAGCGCGGAGAGCGGCATGCCGCCGGTCAGCCGGTCAATGACGCGCCCGAGCAGCAGCGGCGGGAGGAGCGACGCGCCAACGCTCGCCGCCACGCAGAGAAGAGTACCCGCGGTGAGAAGAGGCCGTGCCGCTGCAGCAGACCGGATCGCGGCGAACACGCCGCTATTCTGCTTTGTATTCATGCTCTGTCCCTCCTGTCTGGCTTTCGTAGAGCTGGCGGTACACCGGAACGGACGCCATCAGCTCCGTGTGCGTGCCGACGGCCGTTTTTCCGTCCTCCATAAAAATCACCTGCCGCATCTGCGGAAAATGGTACAGCCGGTGCGAAATAAGGAACACGGTTTTATTCTTCGCGTATTCCTGTAAGTTGGCGAACACCGTGTCCTCGGTTTTGCGGTCAAGCGCGGAGAACGGATCGTCCAGAATGAGGACGGGACGCGGGTGCGCGAGCGTTCTCGCCAGCGCGAGCCGCTGCGCCTGCCCGCCGGAAAGACGCGTGCCGCCGCTGCCGATCACGGTATCGAGTCCGTTTTCCATGGCGAGCACTTCGTCCTTCAGAGCGACGGCGGCGAGATACGGCATTGCGTCCTGTTCGCTGCCGCAGAGGACATTATGGCGCACCGTATCGGCGCTGAGCTCCGGGTCGTGGCCGAGATACCCGACGGTCGCGGCGATCTGCCGCGGCGTGAGCGCGGAAAACTCTTCCGGCCCGAATTTTGCCGAGCCGCCGTAGGGCGCTTCGCAGAGAAACACGCGCCCGAACGTGGACTTGCCGCAGGCGACGGGACCGGTGACGCCGATGATGTCGCCGGGGCGCGCCGTGATGCTCAAGCCGGAGAAGACCGGCTCATCTCCGTAGGCAAAGGAGAGATCTTTGAGCGTCACCGTTTCGGGTGCCGGGATATCCAGTTCCGGGAGCTTCTCCGGCTTTTTCATCAGCGGCTTGATGCGCTTCCAGGATACCTCTGCCTTCTGCACGGAGTTGAAGAGCTTTGCGGCCTTGGAGGATTTGATCGTCAGCTTCGTAAAGCAGGAGAGGAACGTGGTGAACGCCGCAATGTCCCAAGTGCTCCATCCGGTACCGAGAACGTTTTTTGCGCCCAGCCACAGGATAAACAGCACGCCCGCGTTGGACACGGCCAGATACAGCGGCGGCAGCGCCGACTGCTGCACGCTGCTGCGCACGGCGGCGGTCTCGTAATTTTTCAGCGTGTCCTCGTACCGCTCCGCGCGGGCGTCCTCGCAGCCGTGGATGCGGTAGGTCACGGCGTTCTGCGCGCGGTCGAGCGTGGCGGCGCTGAGCGCGCCAGCGGCCTTTTTATACGCCGCGCCCGCGCGCTGCACCGGCTTTTTCATCCGCGCGGCGCATACATAGGATACCGGCGTAAAAAGCAAACTGAGCAGCGCGAGCCGCCAGTCGTACACGAGCAGCATCACCATATAGCCGACAAGCGCCACGCCGGTATCGAAGATCTCGGTGGTGAATTTCCGCATACCCTCCACGCAGTCGTCCACGTCGGAGATGGCTTTGGTCATCAGCTCGCCCGCGCCCTCCTTTTCGAGAGACGCGCGGCTCTGCCGCACCAGACCGGCGTAAAGGATGCCCTTCATCCGGCGGTTGATGTTGTTGGCAAAGCGGCGGACATAAAAGCGCTTGATAAACCGCGCTGCCTGCACGAGAAGCGTGACGAGAATATAGCCGAGCACGAGCGCAGCCATGTTCGCGGCACTCGCATTCCCGCCGAGAATATCGGCGAGACACTGGGCAAGCCGGCCCTCGTACCACGGCCCGGCCAGAAGGCCGACGTTGTATACGAGCCCCGAGAGCGTCACGAAGAGCAGCGGCAGCCATTCCAGCCGGAAATAGGAGCCGATCGCGTCCGCGCGGAAGCTCTTATTCTTATTCTTCATCGGCGGACGTCTTCTTTGCAGCGCTTCGGAAATGCGGGAATCCCGCGCGGCTCTCGGTCTTGGAGGCCGTGTAAAGCTTATGGAGCGATGCGGCGAACGCGGCGGCCTCGTCCTTTGTGAGCGCGCTTGTCAGGTATTCATAAAACGCCGCTTCGATCTCCGCTTTGGAGGACTTCAGGCTCTCCGCCTTTTCCGTGGGATACAAAAGCTGGCTGCGCCGGTCGTTGGGCGCGTCCCGGCGGACGAGATACCCCTTCGCTTCAAGATTTTTCGTCCGCCGCGCAATGGCGGCCTTGTCCGCGTGCAGAAGCTCGGCGAGCGCGGCCTGCGTGCAGCCGGGATGGTGGCGCAGCGCGTGGATCAGATCGATCTCCGCCGTGCCGACGCCCTCCTCGCGCAGCGAGAGCAGCACCAGCTTTTCCGCCTCACGCGCGATCTTGGTGATTTTCCGTTCCGTAATGTCCATAGACGCCTCCGGAGAATAGAATAAATGAAATAAAAAGTTGCAGGTACATCGTTGTATGTACAACTATTATAGCGCGGCGCTGCCGCCTGTCAAGAAAAAACTCCCTCCGTCCCGCGCTTTTCCGCGGACGGAGGGAGGAAACATTCAGTTTTTCCGGAAATAGATGTTCAGATCGACGTCGCCGTCGATGCCGTTCACCGAGCCGGTGCTCGAATACTGCCACATATCAAAGTTGAATACGATGCGCGGCTTCGCCTCATATTCGGCGTACCAGAATTCGTAGTCGGAGAGCTGGCGCAGTATGTATTTCCGGTAGCCGAGATACTGCGTGAAATAGATCATCGCGTCATACCCGGCGTCCTCGACGGCGCTGCAGAACGTTTTGGCGCTCTCGCAGAGCACCGCGCGCGAAACGGTATATGTGCGCGCGTCGCTCCCGCCGACGATCTCCCAGTCGAACACGACCGGGAACGTGACCTTGTACGGGCGGATCGCGTTGAGCACGAAAGCGGCTTCCTCGGCGGCTTCCTCGGCGTTGATCGCCTGCGAATAGAAGTAAACGCCGACCTTCAGCCCGGCGGCGGTCGCCCCGGCGATGTTCTTTTCAAAGTATTCGTCCGTATAGATCTGGCCGGCGGTCGAGCCGCGGTAGCCGACGCGGATCATCGCAAAGTCGATGCCGTCGGCGGCGACCTTTTCCCAGTCAATGTCGTACTGGTGCTCGGAAACATCGATGCCGGTGAGATATTTCCCGCCGGAATACTGCATCCGGCCCCGGCTGTCGGCCGAAAAGCCGTCCGGCGCCCAGGCGAGCATCGGAAAGCCGTTTGAGCGCACCGCGGCGCTTGCCGCGATCTCCGCTTCGGGGGAGAGAGGCGCTTCGCGCAGTTCTTCGGGCAGCGGCGTTTCCGAAGGCGTGCCGGAGGTGTCCGGCGCGGCGGTGGGCGCGGCGGTATTCTCCGGCGTTTCCGTGCCGGACGGGCGGCCGAGCAGCGAAACGACGCCGATCACCGCGCCGAGAAGCAGCGCCGCGAGCACGGCCCAGAGAACGATGCGCCCCGCGCGCGGGCGCGTCTTGAGCGCCGCGCCGCCGGAATGGTCAGAGCGTTTTGCCATAGGTCTTTTATCCTTTTCTTTCTTTGGAAAAAGAGACCCGCGGGAGCGGGTCTCTTTTTATAAGACGGAAGGGGAGGGAAAAACGTTCACTCCGCCGCGATCATGTAATAATATACCGGCTGACCGCCGCTGACAAGGGAAACGTCCGCCTCCGGGAAGCAGGAGGTGAGACTCTCGGCGACGCCGTTGGCGTCGGTCTCGGTCACGTCCTGGCCGTAGTACACGGTGAGGAATTCCGGCTCGAGCTCGCCGAACGCCCAGTTGAGCTCCTTGAGGAGCGTCGGGAGACTGGCGTAGCTGCCGAGCAGCTTTCCGTCGAGCAGCGCGAGATACTCGCCCGCGTGGATGATGTGGCCGTCGTAGTCCGAATCGCGCGCGGCATAGGTCACGAGCGCGGTGTGGACGCGCGCGGCGCTCTCCTTGAAGGATTCCTCCAGATCGTCGGGAGACTGGTCGGGATCCATATAGGCCAGCGCGGCGACGCCCTGCGGCACGGTGCGGGTCGGAATGACGCGCACGGTCTTTTCCGTGAGCGGGATGCACTGCTCCGCCGCCATGATGATGTTCTTGTTGTTCGGGAACACGAACACGGTGGAGGCGGGCGTCTTGTTCACCTCGCGGAGAATGTCGTCCGTGGAGGGGTTCATCGTCTGGCCGCCGGTCACGATCCGGTCGGCGCCGAGCGAGCGGAAGAGATCGGCCATGCCGTCTCCGGCGCACACGGCAACGAAGCCGACTTCCTTCTCGGCGGGGGCGATCTCCGGCTCGGCCTCGGCCTCCGGCTGGGCGGGGGCGGCAGGCGCGGCGGCGGTCTCCTTGTCGGCGAGAGAGGTGTGCTGGTTGCGCATGTTCTCGATCTTCACGGTCTGGAGCGGGCCGTAGCGCAGCGCTTCGGTCAGCGCGCGGCCCGGCGCGTCCGTGTGGACGTGGACCTTGATGATGTCGTCGTCCTCCACGAGCACGAGCGAGTCGCCGAGACTCTCGAGGAAGCTGCGCAGCAGCTCCGGATCGCGCTTTTTTTCACGCGCGACGATGAACTCGGTGCAGTAGGTGAACGTGATCTCCTCGTCGTTGATCGCGGAGAATTCCGCGCTCGTCTTGGTCTCCGTCACGGGAGCCTTGGCGACGAACTTGCCCTGCAGGCAGAGCAGCATCGCGTTGAGAATGACGACGTAGCCCTGGCCGCCGGCATCCACGACGCCCGCTTTTTTGAGCACGGGATTCATGTCCACGGTCTTGGCGAGCGTTTCGCGCGCCACGGCGAGAGCGTCGGTGAGGAGCTCTTCGATATCGGTCACGCCGGCCTTGCTCCGCTCAACGGCGGCTTCCGAGGCGCAGCGGGACACGGTGAGCACCGTGCCTTCGGCAGGCTTCATAACGGCTTTGTAGGCGGCATCCACGCCGTCGCACATCGCCTTGGCCCAGTCCGCGGCGCTGCACTCGGCCTTGCCGCGCAGACTCTTGGCGAGCCCGCGGAACAGCAGGGAGAGGATAACGCCGGAGTTGCCGCGCGCGCCGCGCAGCAGCGCGGAGGCGGCGGTATCGGCGGCGTCGCCGACGGCGGAGGGCGTGCGGCCGTGCAGAGCGGCCGCGGCGGCAGACATGGTCAGAGACATATTCGTGCCGGTGTCGCCGTCCGGCACGGGGAAAACGTTAAGCTCGTTGAGTTGCTGGCGATTCTCATCCAGCGCGGCCGAGGCGCAGAAGATCATTTCCGCGAATACCTGACCGCTGATTGTATTTCTCACTGCGGGGCTTCCTCCTTGGCTAATCAGTCCATCGTCATGGAATCTACATAGACGTCCACCTGACGGACGGAAACGTCCGTAGCGGAGGAGACCTTGTAGCTGACTTCGTTCATAATGCTGCTGCAGAGCGCGGCAATGTTCACACCGTGATCGACCACGATGTGGAGTTCGATCGTAATGCTTCCGTCGTCGTTGGGCGTGACGGAGACGCCCTTGGTCATAGACTCCCGACGGAGGAGCTGGACCAGACCGCTTTCCTTGGCGCGTCCGGCCATGCCTTTGACGCCGAAGCAGCGCGTCGCCGCATCCCCTGCCAGCCAAGTGAACACTTCGGAGCTGATGCAGATGGAGCCTCTTTCGTTGTCAAGTTTTACCATGGCAAGTCTTCCTTTCCACAAATCGATTTATAATTATAAAACAGATTGTCGAAAAGTACAAGGACTTTCTTGTCGCCGAGAACGTGAAAAACATACCAAAAATCGGGGGAAATCCTGTGCGATTCAGGCAAAATTGAGAGAAAAAACCCCTTCGCAGACTCTTTACATCAGCGGGCCGGCGTGGTAAAATGACTCTGTTCGCAAAGACGTTTCGGAAAGCCCTGTTGTATTTCCGGAACAGGAGCAAAAAATTATAGGAGATGAATCGAATGGTAAGAAAGCTTAAGTCCATGGACGGCAATACCGCTGCCGCCCACGTGTCCTATGCATTTACCGAAGTCGCGGCAATCTACCCCATCACACCGTCCAGCCCCATGGCGGACTACGTGGATCAGTGGTCTGCCGAGGGTCGGAAGAATGTGTTCGGCACCACCGTCAAGGTTGCGGAGCTTGAGTCCGAAGCCGGCGCCGCCGGCAGCGTGCACGGCTCTCTCAACGCCGGTGCGCTGACCACCACCTACACCGCCTCTCAGGGCCTGCTGCTGATGATCCCCAACATGTACAAGATCGCCGGCGAGCTTCTGCCCTGCGTGTTCCACGTTTCCGCCCGTGCGGTCGCGTCCCACGCGCTGAGCATTTTCGGCGACCACGGCGACGTGTACGCCTGCCGTCAGACCGGCTTCGCCATGCTGGCGGAGACCAACATTCAGGAGATCATGGACCTCTCCCCGGTGGCGCACCTGTCCGCCATCCAGGGCCGCGTCCCGTTCATCAACTTCTTCGACGGCTTCCGCACCTCTCACGAGATCCAGAAGGTCGCCGTCTGGGATTACGATGATCTGGCCGATATGCTCGACTGGGATGCCGTCAAGGCGTTCCGCGAGCGCGCTCTCAACCCCGAGCATCCGACGATGCGCGGCTCCCACGAGAACGGCGATATCTTCTTCCAGAACCGCGAAGCTTCCAACAAGTACTACAACGCCCTGCCCGAGATCGTTGAGCAGAACATGGCGAAGGTCAATGCCAAGCTCGGCACCGACTACCAGCTCTTCAACTACTACGGCGCTCCCGATGCCGACCGTGTCATCGTTGCGATGGGCTCCATCTGCGACGTGGCCGAGGAAGTCATCGACTACCTGACCGCTCACGGCGAGAAGGTCGGCCTTGTCAAGGTCCGCCTGTTCCGCCCGTTCCGCGCCGACAAGCTCGTCGCCGCCATCCCCGAGACCGCCAAGAAGATCGCCGTCCTTGACCGCACCAAGGAGCCCGGCGCGCAGGGCGAGCCTCTGTTCATGGACGTCGTGACCGCGTTCGCCACCTCCGGCCGTCAGGCCAAGATCATCGGCGGCCGCTACGGCCTCTCCTCCAAGGACACGCCTCCCGCGTCCGTGTTCGCCGTTTACGACGAGCTCAAGAAGGACGAGCCGAAGAGCCAGTTCACCGTCGGCATCGTGGACGACGTTACCCACCTCTCCCTCACCGAGAAGTCCCGTGAGGAGACCCCCAACACCGCCGCGGAAGGCACCATCGAGTGTAAGTTCTGGGGTCTCGGCGGCGACGGTACCGTCGGCGCGAACAAGAACTCCACCAAGATCATCGGCGACCACACCGATAAGTATATCCAGTCTTACTTCCAGTACGACTCCAAGAAGACCGGCGGCGTCACCGTCAGCCATCTGCGCTTCGGCGACAAGCCCATCAAGAGCCCGTACTACATCAACAAGGCCGACTTCGTCGCGTGCCACAACCCGTCCTACATCGTGAAGAACTTCCCGATGGTGCAGGACGTGAAGCCCGGCGGCATCTTCCTCATCAACTGCCAGTGGGATTTCGAGGAGCTCAACAAGCACCTCCACGCCGACGCGAAGCGCTACATCGCCAAGAACAACGTGCAGCTTTACACCATCAACGCCATTGACCTCGCCGTCAAGGTCGGCATGGGCAAGCGCACCAACACCATCCTGCAGGCCGCGTTCTTCGCTCTGGCGAACGTGCTGCCCAAGGATGAGGCCGTCAAGTACATGAAGGATGCCGCCGAGCACTCCTACATGAAGAAGGGCATGGACGTTGTCCAGAAGAACTGGGACGCCATCGACGCCGGCGCCGGCGCGCTCGTGAAGATCGATGTTCCGGCCGACTGGGCGAACGCCACCGAGAAAGCTCACGTTGAGCATCTCGAAGGCCCCGAAAAGACCGTTGCGATGGTCCGCAACATCATGGAGCCCGTGGGCCGCATGAACGGCGACTCTCTGCCGGTCTCCGCTTTCGTCGATTACGCCGACGGCACCTTCCAGCAGGGCGCCGCTGCGTACGAGAAGCGCGGCGTTTCCGTCACCGTTCCCGAGTGGACCGCCGAGACCTGCGCGCAGTGCAACCAGTGCGCTTACGTCTGCCCGCACGCCACCATCCGTCCCTACACCCTCAGCGCCGAGGAAGCCGCCGCGGCTCCCGAAGGCACCAAGATGGTCGATCACAAGATGTCCAAGGGCAAGTACAAGTACGCCCTGGCCGTCAGCCCGCTCGACTGCATGGGCTGCTCCGTGTGCGTGAGCGTCTGCCCGACCAAGTCCCTCAAGATGGTCGGCCAGGAGAGCCAGCTCGGCGAGCAGAAGGTCTTTGACTACATGGTCAAGGAAGTCACCGTCAAGTCCGACGTCGCCGGCACCGACAACGTCATCAAGTCCCAGTACCTCAAGCCGTATCTGGAGTTCTCCGGCTCCTGCGCCGGCTGCGCCGAGACGAGCTACGCCCGCCTCGTCACCCAGCTCTTCGGCAACCGTATGTACGTCTCCAACGCCACGGGCTGCTCCTCCATCTGGGGCGGACCGGCTGCCACTTCTCCGTACTGCATGGATAAGAACGGCAAGGGCGTTGCCTGGGCGAACTCCCTCTTTGAGGACAACGCCGAGAACGGCTACGGCATGTACCTTGGCCAGAAGGTGCTTCGCGAGAAGTACATCGAGGCCGTCAAGGAACTGATCGCCGTGCCTTACGTCGATGAGGACATCGCTGCTGCCGGCAAGGAATTCCTCGACACCGTCAACGACGGCGAGAAGAACTCCGCCGCGGCTGAGAAGCTCATCGCCGCCATCAACGCCAACCCGAGCGTGCCCACCTGCGAGTGCGACGCCTGCAAGCTCGCCCGCAAGGTTCTCGAGGGCAAGGACTACCTCGCCAAGAAGTCCGTCTGGATCTTCGGCGGCGACGGCTGGGCGTTCGACATCGGCTTCGGCGGTCTGGACCACGTCCTGGCCTCCGGCGAAGACGTCAACGTGTTCGTGTTCAACACCGAGGTGTACTCCAACACCGGCGGACAGGCCTCCAAGGCTTCCAACATCGGCCAGGTCGCGCAGTTTGCGGCGGCCGGCAAGGAGATCAAGAGCAAGTCTCTCGCCGAGATCGCCATGACCTACGGCTACGTCTACGTCGCCCAGGTCGCTATGGGCGCGAACATGGCGCAGACGCTCAAGGCCATCAAGGAAGCCGAAGCGTGGCACGGCCCGTCCCTCATCATCGGCTACTCCCCCTGCGAGATGCACTCCATCAAGGGTGGCATGGCCAACTGCCAGCTTGAGATGAAGAAGGCCGTTGACTGCGGTTACTGGAACCTCTTCCGGTACAACCCGGCGGCGGAGAAGCCCTTCTCGCTCGACAGCAAGGAGCCCAAGGGCGGCTATCAGGACTTCCTGAAGAACGAGGCCCGCTACGCGCGTCTCGCCACCGCCTTCCCCGAGCGTGCCACCGAGCTCTTCGAGAAGAACGAAGAGAACGCCAAGGCCCGCTACGAGCACCTGCTCAAGCTCAAGGCGTTGTACGAATAATTTTCAACTGCAAAAAAGAGCCGGGACGAATCCCGGCTCTTTTTTACTATTTATAATCGACCAGCTTACCGCTATATGCGCGGCAGGCCGGTCGTTTTCTATATAATAACTGTGCTGTACGGCAATTTCGTGCGCTACGGAAGGAAGGGCTCAGCTGTTATTGCGAAGGTGCATGTAGATCGTGTTTTTGCTCACGCCCAAGAGCTCAGCGCACAAAACAACGCTGTCTTTCAGCCGAAAGATCCCTCTGGCGGCAAGACGGAGGACGATCTCCTTGTTCCGGTTCTGCGTTGTGATATTGGGGTCGGCCATCACTTCTTTGCGGACCTCTTCTACTGCGTCGGCGATAAGCTCAGAAGGGTTGTTCACAAAGTTTTCTGCACTTGCATGGGATATGTTCTCCGGTGTTGCGCGTATGAGCGAATCGATCACGGAAGAGAGGGGAGTGTTCAGATAAAAGTTGATGCACAGCAGACCGATAACGCGCTCATTTTCGCCGATAACGGTGATGGTTGTGGATCGCAGCGGCTCGCCCTTTCTGTTTCGGCTGGAATAGGAAAAATATCCGGCGAGCTCTTCCTCCTGTATTTTGTCCAGCATGTTTAAGGCGAGATCCGTAATGGGCGATCCTTCCTTCCGGCTGGTATAGTGCCCGTTTATGATCTTTATCACGGAATGGTCCAGATCTTCCAAACTGTGCAGGACAAACTCGTAGCCGCTGCCTAAATAATCGGAGAGACCGTCGCACATCTGCTTGTAGGAGGAGAGAATAGCACGGTCGGTTTCTGTGAGAACGATGTTATTGTATATTTGATTTGCCATGGAATGCAACTCCTATACCTTGATTCTTCCTGTATTATAGTACGGAACGCACGCAAGAGCAAGAAAAAAGTTCAGCCGCTGTATTTTTCTTCGGTTTTTTACACAAACAAAAAAACTTTGGATTAGGCACCTATACAAAAGCAAATAAAATGAATTTTTTATTATTGACTGAAAAAGATTAACGCGATATAGTTCAGACAGAAGCCCTTGAAAGCACCGGAGCTTAGACGCCGCAAGACGGATAAAGCACGGATCTGACCACGGAAAACTACTGTGCCGCAAAGGAGGAAAACCATGTTCGCATATTTTGACAGCGTAAAAAAAGAGGTTCCGGCGGACATAGCGTCGGAGTATCTTGATTCGAAAAATACCGCGGTGATAACGATCGATATGCACGAGGGACATCTCTCCACTGATCCGCAGTGTCCCTGCCCTTCTCCGCGGGGGAGGGAGATCATTGAGCCAATCAACGCTTTTACGGCGGAAGCGCGGAAACTGGGGATGCCGGTCATCCATGTCTGCTCCACGCTCCGACGGGACGGCGCGGACGAAAGGCTGTATCCGGCGGCGTGGCGCATGGTTTTTCCCATCACGGTCGGCGAAATCCCCAACATCGGCGAGCATGCGCTGGAGGGCAGCCGATGGAACAGGCTATCCATCGAAAAAAAGGAAACGGATTATCTGGTCAGCGGAAAAAAACGGCTGAGCGCCTTCTATCCTACGGATATGGAGTTGCTGCTCAGAAATCTCGGGATCCGGCGTGTGGTGCTGCTGGGCTGCATGACGGACTGCTGCGTGCTGAATACCGCTTTTGACGCGGCGAACCGGGATTTCCGCGTGGTGATCCCTCGCGACCTTACGAGAGGGAGTGCGCATCTGGAGGAGGCGGCGCTGCGGATCGTTTCGCTGCATCTGGGACTTGTTGCCGATTCCGAAGCGCTGCTGGAAGAATGGAAAAAACGCACGGCAAAAGAAAACATATAAATTTTTAAAGGAGCATGGAAACGATGAAAATTGTAACCACAGACAATGCGCCTGCGGCGATCGGGCCGTACAGTCAGGCAATCAAAAGCAAGGGGTTCCTCTTCGCTTCCGGACAGATTCCGGTGATCCCGGCCTCCGGCGAGATCGATGGAAATTCCATTGAGACCCAGGCCGAGCGCGTGATGAAAAATGTGGAAAGCATTTTGACGGCGGCTGGCAGCGATTTTCAGCATGTTGTCAAGACAACCTGCTTTCTGGCGGATATGAACGATTTTGCAGCGTTCAATGCGATCTATGCTAAATACTTTACCGGAAAACCGGCACGGAGCTGTGTCGCGGCAAAGGCACTGCCGAAAGGTGTTCTCTGCGAAGTGGAATTGATCGCGGAGGTGTAAAAATGTTTTCACCGGAATTGGACCGCAGCGGGATCAGCAGCATGAAATGGACGGCGGAGCAGAAACGAACCGGGGACGCAAAACTGCTGTGCGCCGGTACTGCCGATATGGACTTCCGTTCTCCGGAGCCTGTTTTGAACGCCATCCGCGCCGTTGCCGACCGGGGACATCTGGGGTATCCATACGTGGATGACAGCTTTTACAGCGCCGTTGAAAACTGGCTGGACCGGAATTACGGCTGGAAAGTGGATGCCCGAAAAACGGTTTCTCTCTGCGTGGGGATATACACTTCCTTCTGGGCGATCCTGGACGCCTTTACAGAACCGGGGGATGAGATTATCATCCAGACGCCCGTTCACTTTGTTTTCAACAGCATCATCCGGAACAACGGCCGCGTTACCGTTATGAATCCGCTCAAGGCGGATGGCGGGCGCTATACCATGGATTTTGAAAATCTGGAAAAGTGCTTTACCGCGAAAACAAAGATCTTCTGCCTTTGCAATCCGCATAACCCTGTGGGACGCGCGTGGAACCGGGAAGAGCTGGAGCGCGTGGCGAGCATCTGTCGGAAGAACAATGTTATGATCGTTTCGGACGATGTGTACTGCGGGCTGATGTTCGACAAAAAGAAATATATCCCCATCGCATCTCTGTCGCCGGAAGTATCGCAGAAAACGATCTCCTTGTTTTCCACCAGCAAAACATACAACACGACCGGACTGCGCTTTTCCTATGCTCTCACGGAGAATCCGCAGCTGTACTCCCGCTATATGACGTCCATTTACAAGGCCAACCTGTTCTACGGCCAGAACATAATGGGCATAGAGGCAACGAAGGCCGCGTACAACGAGTGCGACGTCTGGCTGGAAGGGCTGATGGAGTACATCAAGGGAAACTATGAGATCCTCCAAAAAGCGCTTCGTGAGAGACTGCCGGAGCTGACGCTCTATAAGACGGACGGAACATATTTCGCCTGGATCGATCTCCGGGCGCTGGGGAAAACCCAGAAAGAGCTGTCCGAACGAATTGAAAAGGAAGCCCATGTCATTGTGTGCCCCGGCGACGAGCTGGGAGAGGGCGGCGACGGATTCATCCGCATCAATATGGGGTGCACCCATGAGACGATGGAAGAGATCTCCGCCCGACTGATTGACACGTTTGCCGCAATGAAATCCGGCGATCGGTAACTGCATATACAAAAATGAGAAAGGGGAAACAAAATGTGTAAAGAAACGAAAACGCCGAAAAAGCCCTCGCTTGCATACGCAATCATTACCCTTGTGGCCCTCATCGCCTTCGTCGTCATCTGCTATTCGCTCCTAAAAATTCCCATTATGATCGCCCTGCTGTTCTCCTGGTTCGTGCTGGGGGCGTTCGCCCTCGGTCTCGGCTACACCATGAAGGAGATCGAAAAGGCCATAACCGAGATGATAAAAATCGGTGTGGGCCTGTTCGCTCTGCTTCTTGCCGTCGGCTGCATGATCTCCATGCTTCTTGCGGGCGGCGCCGTTCCGACGCTCGTGCTGTGGGGGCTGAAAATCATCACTCCGAAGATTTTCCTCAGCGTCGCCTTCACACTCTGCGCCGTCGTGGGTCTGGCTACGGGTACTTCCTGGGGAACCACCAGTACCATCGGCGTTGCCATGATGGGCGTTGGTCTCGGCCTTCAGATCCCCGCACCCATGATCGCGGGCGCGGTGCTGTCCGGCTCCTGCCTCGGCACGATCTGCTCCCCGGTTTCGGACGGTCCGCTTCTGTCTGCGACGGTCTGCAATATTGATATTCTCCGTCACTGCAAGCATCTTATCAGCGTTGCTCTTCCGGCCTTTATCGTTTCTCTTATCGGTTTTCTGATCCTGGGTGCCACCAAAGCTACCGGCACCTATGATCCCACGGCAATCAACGAGATCATTGCCGCCATTGAAGGAAACTTCAAAACTGGCATCATCCCGCTGATCCCGCTCATCGTTATCGTTGTTCTTCTCATCATGCGCAAGCCCGCTACGACGGCCATCCTGATCGGCGCGCTGATCGGCGCTGGCATTACGGTCTGCTATCAGGGCTATTCCATCGCCGATGTGGGCGCGTATCTCGCCAGCGGCTTCAAAATCAGCACCGGCAACAGCATTCTGGACCCGATCCTCAACCGCGGCGGTGTCTCCAGCATGCTCAACCTGATCGCCACGGTCGTCGCCTCTCTCGGCATCGGCGGCATTATGAAAGACTGCGGCACCATGGATGTCATAGTCGAAGCTCTTCACAAGAAGGTCCGGACCCGCGCTGGCATCACCACCGTTGCCCTCCTCGGCAACACCATCTGCGATCTGATGGTGTCCACCAACTATTTTGCCACGGTTATCAACAACACCATGCTCTGCCCGCTTTATAAGCAGCTGGGATACGCCCCGGAAAACTGCTCGCGCATCAACGGCTTCCTGGCAGTCATCATTCTCGACTTCTTCCCCTGGACGCTGGGCGCGGTTTTCGCCACCTCTACGCTGGGCGTTCCCACGCAGGAGTACTTCCCGTATATGTTCTTCTTCTTTGCGGCAGCGTTTATTGTCCTTCTCTACGGCTATACCGGATGGTTTATGAAAAAGCTTGACCCCAACGAGGATAATGGATGACACTGCGGGTCCTCCCCGGGACGAAATATTCCGGGGAGGACCCGGCGCAGAAACCGTTATAAATCAGAAAAGGAAGAATCAAAATGGATAAAGAGATCATACGTTTGGTCGATGAGGTTTATCCGCAGATGGTCGAGTGGCGGCGGCATTTTCACCGCTTCCCGGAGCTTAGCGGGCGTGAGAAGAAAACGGCGCAGATGATCTATGACGAACTGTGGAGCTTCGGCGTGGACGAAGTGCAGTATATGAGCGGAAACACTGCTGTCGTAGGACTCATCCGCGGGAAAAATCCCGAGAGAAAGTGCCTCGCGATTCGCGCGGATATCGATGCGCTTCCCGTGACCGAGCAGACGGGACTGCCCTTTTCTTCGGAAAACGAAGGCGTTATGCATGCCTGCGGACATGACGGGCATGCAGCGATTCTTTTAGGCACAGCCAAGGTCCTATGCGGGATGCGTGACCGATTGAACGGTTCCGTTAAACTGATATTCGAGCCGCATGAAGAGCGGATTCCTGGCGGGGCTATGGCGATGCTCGATCAGGTCGTTATGGAAAATCCCCATGTAGACGCGCTGATCGGCCTTCATATTGTTCCGCATGAAAAGTGCGGCGTTGTCGCGGCAAAGCCCGGAGTGATCTCCATTGGCGGAGCGGCGATCACGGTCGAGATCACGGGCAAGGGCGGACACGCTGCTACCCCGCATCTGTCAAACGATGTCGTTTTGGCGGGCGCTGAATATGTCGTCGCAGTGCAGCAGATCGTCAGCCGCTGCATTGCTCCCAAGGATGTTGGCATTGTGACGGTCGGCTGTTTTGAAGCCGGCGTCGGGACCGCCGGTAACGTAATGCCGGATAAGGCGGTTTTGAAGGTCAATGCCCGTTCCTATGATCTTGCCGTCGGCGAACTGCTGAAAAAGAAGCTCTACGAAATTGCCGAAGGGATGGAAAAAATCAGCGGCTGCAAGTTTTCACTGGATTACCAGTACATTTATCAGCCGGTCAACAATGACCCGGACTGTGTGGAACTGATCCGCAAGGCCTGCACGGAAGATGCCGGTGCAGAATTTGACACGGAAAACGGCGAGCTGTTCGGAGGCGAAGACGTGAGCGTGTTTATGAACGAAACCAACACGCCCGGCGCGTTTTTCATGCTTCTTTCCGGCTGTGAAGGAGATACCGTTTACCCCAATCACCATCCGCAGTTTACCTGGAAGGAAGAGGCAATGGCTGTCGGCGAGAAAACCTTTGTGTCGGCCGCTGTGCGGTTCCTTGCAGAATAACGGGTGCCTCCCGGTGGAGCGTTAAAACAGAACAGGCGGCGCCGTTGTCCGGCAGCAGATGACGGCGCCCGTATCACAAATCACGCCGCCCTTGACCGGGCGGCGTGATTTGTGATATGTTGTTTATCGATACGATCGAGCCGATACCGGCGGAGGGAGGAGCGCCATGCACTTTGATAAACGGACAAGTGCCAATCTGGACTACCTGAAAGCGTTTGCGGCGTTCCTTGTCGTGCTGGGCCACTGCCTTTCCTATTACACCGCCTGGCAGCCTCTGCCGCTCTTCGCCGGGATCGCAGAGGACCTGATCTATCATGTGCATGTGCCGCTCTTTTTCACGATCTCCGGCTTTTTGTGCCACCGGCAGCCGCTGCGCCCGTACTACAAGAAAAAGGTGCTCCGTGTCCTCGTCCCGTTCTGGTTTTTCGCGTTTTTGAAGGTATTTTTCAGCACCGTGATCGTCCGGCACTTCGCGCACGCGGACACGATCGGCGGCCAGCTTTACGATGCGTTCGTCATCGGCTGCGCCTACTGGTTCGCCTACGCGATCTTCCTCATGCTTCTGATCGCGCCGCTTTTCTGGGAAAAGGATGAAAAGACTGCTCCGCGAAAAGCGATCATCGGCATGATCGCCGCCGCTGCGTTCTCTGCCGTCTGCTCCATAAAAGAGCTTTCTCTGCTGACGGAGGTCTTCCAGATCAGCCGGACCGTAAAGCACCTCCCGTTCTTCCTGTCCGGCATGGTGCTGCGGTATTATTATCCAAAGCTGAAAGAATTTTTCGACCGGCGCCGTATCCCTGCGCTGTGCCTTGCTGCCGCGATCACGGCGGCGAGCACGCTCTGCTTTGCGTTGCAGCTGAAGATCGATGCGTATCTGCGGCTGCTTGTCACGTCCTACGCGCTGATGGCGCTGCTGCTGGCGCTGGCAAACGCCCTTCCGGAAAATTGCCGGGCTCTGGCGCAGACCGGAAAAATGTCCTACCAGATCATGCTGCTCGACCCGTTTTATAAGGTCGTGCTGTTCGCTGCGGCGGGAAAGCTCCTCGGCGGTATGCCGCTGGCGCTGCTCCCGCTCATCGCCGCGGCGGATTTCGCGCTCGGTGTTATAACATGTATGGTCATCCGGAAGATTCCCGGCGTAAGAATACTGTTTGGATTGTAAAGAGGGTTTCACTATGCCGAACATTCTCGATTACCTTACCTGGCGCGGCGATGTGCCGTTTTCGGTGTCGCCGCCGAACGAGGTGGATAACTATATCCACTGCAAGATCGGCACGCTCGATTTTACCGGCATCGTGCCGGAAAACGAGCTGTATGTCCCGCTGCCGCAGGCGGTAGAGGCATATTTTGCCGCGGGCGGCGCGGAAAAGCTCGGCGCGCTCAGCTCACCGTATATTGCCCCGATGGTCAAGCGCCTGCCGGAAACGGTGCGCTTCCGCGAGGTGATGCTCACCGGCTTCCGCCAGGTGTACGATGAGAAAAAGACCGAGCAGTTCTCCGCGCTCACGCTGCGTCTGCCGGGCGGACAGCACTATGTGACCTTCCGCGGCACGGACGATACGATCGTCGGCTGGAAGGAGGACTGCCTGCTCACCGTCATGGACGAGATCCCCGCGCAGCGCGATGCGGTCGAGTATCTCACATGGGCGGCCTCGGTCTATCCGGGAAAAATCGCCGTCGGCGGCCATTCCAAGGGCGGCAATCTCGCCATGTACGCTGCCGCCATGGTGCCCGAGAGCGTGCAGGAGCGCATCGGGAACATCTACAATAACGACGGCCCCGGCTTTCAGGAGAAAATTTTACAGACCGAGGGCTACCGGCGCATCAAGCCGCGCATCAAAACGATCCTCTCCCAGAACGCCATGGTCGGCACGCTCCTCTGGAATGACTGCGACTACACGGTCGTGAAAAGCACCGCCGCATTGCTCGGCGCGCACGACGGCTTCACGTGGGAGACGACGCCCACGAGCTTTGTCCGCTGCGAAAACCTGTCGCCGTCGGCGCGGGCGTTCGACCGCGCGATGGAGGAAGTTCTCGTCGGCATGAGCATGGCCGAGCGGCAGGAATTCATCGAGGAGTTTTTCGGCACGCTCACGGCCACCGGCGCCGTAACGCTCAGCGATCTTTCCGCGCGGATGCTGCGCGAAACGCTGCGCTTTGCCCGCGCCGTACATCAGGAGCCGAGCCTGCACAAAATGGTCAACGAGACGCTCGAAGCCATGGCCAAGGGCTATGCCGCCGAGCGGAACTGGAGCCTCAGCCGTCTGAAGCTCCCGGCCAACCCCCTCCGGCGCAAAAGCGCGCAGAAGGAAAAGGAAGAATAAACAAAAATCCGTCCGCAGAGCTTCGCTCGGCGGACGGATTTTTGACAGACTGCTGTGTGGGTCGCGCTTCAGTGCCGGGTAAAATGGGGCAGAACCTCGGGTAAAACGCGGTCAAGAGTGTATTTTTCGGTGCTCTCGTTTGCGGCGGCGCCCATCCGCGCACGCAGCGCGGCGTCGCGGCCGAGCGTCTGCACGGCTTCGGCAAACGCTGCTGCGTCGCCGAACGGGACGAGATAGCCTGCGCCGGAGCCTTCCAGCAGATCCTCGTGTCCCTTCACCCGCGTGAGCACGCAGGGGAGCGCCGTGTGCATCGCTTCCATCACCGCGAACGGCAGCCCCTCCGACCGGCTTGCGGACACGCAGATATCCGCTGCGGCGAGCGTACCGCGCACATCGGAGAGCCGCCCCGGAAACCGGCAGCGGGAAGAGATACCGAGCGTTTCGGCTTCGGCTTTGCACTCTTGCAGCAGCGCCCCGTCGCCGGGGAGCAGGAGATAATAGTTCTCCGGCAGCCGGGCGAGCGTTTGAAGGAGCAGCGTCTGGTTTTTCCGCTTGGAAAATTCCGCGGCGCAGACGAGACACACGGCGTCCTCCGGCAGAGAATACGCCGCTCTTGCCGCGGCGCGCTCCTCCGGCGCGGCGGGGGGGAAGCGGGAAAAATCAACGCCCATACCGGGAATAAAATATACGTTTCCGCGGCAGAGCCGGTGCTTTTTGGCGATCTGCTCGTCGCAGCGGTTCATTACGAGAATGTCGTCCGTAACGCCCGCCGTCAGCTTTTCCGCCGCGAGCAGCACCGTGCGCCGCAGCGCGCCGGAATCACCGTCGAAGAGATACCCGTGCACCGTGTTGACGACGCGGGTATGCTTTTTCCCCGCGAGCATCACGCCGAGACGGGTGAAAAACGCGGCGAGCGAGGTATGCGTCACGATCACGTCGTATCGATTCTTGCGGATATCCCGCGCCAAAAGCGCGGCGGCGCGGAAATTTTTCGGCGATGCGAAGCTCTTCGTAAACGGCACGGCGAGAAACCGCACGCCCTCGCCGAGACCTTCGCCGCTGCCGTTCGCCGCGGCGGTCACATCCCAGCCGAGCGAGCGCAGCGCGGCGAGATACGGCAGATGAAAGCTCACCAAATGCGCGCTGCTGGAGGCGGTATATAAAATTTTCGGCGCGGAATGGTTCATGGCGTCCTCCGGTACGGTATTTTCTACACCGGATTATAACAGAAACCGTGGAAGAAACAAACCATTTGTGGTAAAATATAGCTGCGTAAGCGTGCGGAGGCGAACCGCGCCGCGCAGCAAACCGTCTAAAAACTGACAAAACTTTCCTATACGGCGGAAAATGCGATGAAGAAACGAGAAACAAAAAAGACCGTTCTCTGGGCGGCAACGGATATGGCGCTGTCTGTGGCGGCGATGGCGGCGGCGTTTTTTATCCGGTTCGTGCTGTTCCGGGGCGAAAACCCGGTCGGCGGCTTCGGGTATCATATGCTCTGGGCGGGGCTGTTCTCGCCGGTGTACGCCGTGCTCTTCGGGCTGCTCGGCATCTACGAGCCGCAGCCGCAGCGCGGCTTCATCCACGAATTTGGGAACATCGTTCTCGGCTGCACGTTCGGCGTGATGCTCTATATCGATCTCATCTTCGTGTTCCGCGTGGTGGACTTTTCGCGCTGGATGATCCTTCTCTGCTATCTGCTGCTCATCGCGTTCACCGGCGCGCGCGGCTTTATTGCGCACCGTCTGCTCCGCCGGCAGTACCGCGCCGGAAATGGGCTGCGCCGCCTTGTCATCATCGGCGACGGCGCGTCGGCGCGCGAATGTCTGCGCCGCGTGAAGAAGGGACGCGACGCCGGCTGGACGGTCATCGGCAGCGTGGGCGCGTCGGCGCTCAGCGGCGTGCCGCATCTGGGCTCTTATGATTCTCTGCGCACGGCGCTTGAGACGAACGCGCCGGACGAGGCGGTGATCGCCATGGAGGAAAACCAGGCGGAACGGCTCGGCGGGATACTGCGCGAATGCGAGGATACCGGCGTGAAGCTCGCGCTGCTGCCGATCGGGTATGAATATATGTCGCGCCACCCGTATGTGGAGGAGCTGTGCGGCCTGCCGCTGGTGAACGTCCGGCGTGTGCCGCTCGACAATGCCGGCGCGGACATCGTCAAGCGTCTTTTTGATATTCTCGCGAGTCTTGTTCTCATTGTTCTCACATCGCCCGTCATGCTCGTCGCCGCGATCGGCACGCGCCTTTCCTCTCCGGGGCCGGTCCTGTTCCGGCAGGAGCGTATCGGCAAGGACAAGAAGCCCTTTTATATGCTCAAATTTCGCTCCATGCGCGTGAACGCGCAGTCGGACACGGCGTGGACGCGCGACCACGACCCGCGCCGCACGGCGTGGGGGGCGTTCATGCGGCGCTACTCCATCGATGAGCTGCCGCAGCTCTTTAACGTCCTTGCGGGTGATATGTCGCTCGTCGGCCCGCGGCCGGAGATCCCGCGGTACGTCGATCATTTCAAATACAGCATTCCGCTTTATATGGTGCGCCATCAGGTGCGCCCCGGCATCACCGGCTGGGCACAGGTCAACGGTCTGCGCGGCGATACCTCCATCCGCGCGCGGGTGGATTACGATCTCTATTATATCGAAAACTGGTCGATGCTATTTGATATCAAGATCCTGCTTATGACGCCGTTCAAGGGTGTGGTAAACCATCAGGAATCGCTGAAATGAGGGAGATACCCATGGAAAAGAGAGAAAACGGCGTGCGCGTGGAGCACCTCACCGGCGCGCTGCCGATGAGCGAGATGCTGGAAAAGTATGTGGACGTGGAAAAATTCCTCGACTATTGCGCCGCGTGCCCGCGCTGCGGGCAGACGTGGTCGTGCCCGCCCTACGATTTTGACCCCGCGGCGGTCTGGCCGCAGTACGCCGCGGTCACGCTGTACGCCGTGCAGGTGTTCCCGGAGAGCGAGGAGGCGAAAGCCGCGGCGCTCGCCGACCCGGAGATGTTCCTCCGCCCGTACCGGAGAGCGTTTGACGCGCTGCTCGAAGAGCGGGAGCGGGACACGTGCGGTTCCCTTCGCCTGGACGCCGGGCGCTGCCTCGTGTGCGAGCGATGCGCGCGCCGGGACAAGGAGCCCTGCCGGTTTCCGGAAAAGCTCCGCTATTCGCTCGAATCGCTCGGCGCGAACGTCGGCGCGCTCGCCGCGGACAAGCTGGGCGCGCCGCTCCAATGGGGGACAAAGGACGCACCGCCGGAATACTTTGTACTGGTCGGCGCGGTGCTGACGAAGGGAGAATAAGGAATGCTTGAAAGCCTTTTTCAAACCTACGATTCCGTCATCGTGCTCGATACGGAGACGACCGGCGTGAACTGCAAATCCGACGAGATCATTGAGCTTGGCTTCCTGCGGCTCGACCGGGCGGGGGAGCGCACGGAGGAAGATTATCTCATCCGCCTCTCGCCGGGCCGCCGTCTGCCGCCGGTCATCACGCAGCTCACCGGCATCCGCGAGGATGAGCTTTTTCAAAACGGCGTGGAAAAGGACGTGGCTGCGGAGGCGTTCGTCCGTTCGCTTGCCGGGGAAAGGCCGCTCGTATGCGCGTACAACGCGCAGTTTGATCTGTGCTTCCTCTTTTACTTCCTGCACCGGCTCGGCTGCGACGGGGTGCTGCAAAAGGCGCAGTTTCTCGACATCATGGCGATCTACAAAGACCGGCGGGACTATCCGCACAAGCTGTGCAACGCCGTGGAGAGCTATGGCGTTGACGGCGTGAACTCCCACCGCGCCGTGGACGACGCCAACGCTGCGCTCGAGGTGCTGCTCGCCATGGAGCGGGAGCGCGGCGACATCGAGCGGTACATAAACCTTTTCGGCTACAACCCCAAATACGGCCCGCCGAAGCCGCAGATCGGCTCCGTCCGCTACGAGCCGCAGCCCTACCAGAGACAAAAGCTGCTGTACGAATAAAATAAGGCCCCCTTGTGTAAAGGGGGCTGTCTCGCCAAAGGCGAGACTGGGGGATTGTCGTGTTTCGGTAAAGTTTACAATCCCTCCGTCTTTTGCCTTCGGCAAAATCCACCTCCCTTTACACAAGGGAGGCATTCAGTTATGACTGCACCATAATTAAACGCACCCCCGCGGGAAATCTCCCGCGGGGGTGCGCTGTATCATTTCGTATTATCCGAGCTTCGCAAAATCAAAGAGCTCCGCGAACGCTTCCAAATCCTCTTTTGTTACCGGCTCCGGCATGAAGAAACTGTTGCCCTCCGTGCCGCCGAGCAGGTTGATGGCCACGAACGCCTTCGGCTGATCGGACATCACAACGCAGCGGCTCGGGCCGAGCGAGAGCTGCACCTCATCGCCGCGGGAGGTCGTGTAGATCCACTCCTCATAATCCTCGGCGTTGCCGATGTTCAGCGTGACCTCGGAGAACGCGCCCTTGACGTACCGGCCAAGCTGATATTCGTAGCTCTTGCCGGAAACGTTCGTGCCGTAGGCCTGGAAGGAGCCGTCCTCGTAAATATATCCGCTCACGGCGGTGCAGTCGGTAAGGAACGGTTCGGCGTTCAGCAGGGAGTAGAGCGTATCCTCGCTGTCAAAGTCCGTCACGGACGTGTGCAGCCGCAGATTATACTTGCGGGTGATCTGGTCGAGCTCGTTGGCCATGTCCTGCGTGGAGACGGAGTAGAGATCGTACTTCTCCGGCAGGCAGGCGGCGGTTTCCTTCGCCATGGCGGCGGTGTCGTACGACGCGAGGAAGTCCATCCACTCGGCGTTTGCCTTAAACTCCGGGCTCCCCGGCACGCCCTGCAGCGCGATGACCGTGCTGTCGCTCACCGGCTCCGCCGTGGCGGAGACCGCGGCGGGGGAGGCGTTCGGGTCGGTGACGGTGAGACTCTTCAGACCGAAAAAGTCCGTAGCCAGCGCCGTGCCGCCGAGCACCGCGACGAGCAGCGCCGCCGCGACGAGAGCGCCCGTGCCGAACCGGAAGCGCCGTATCTTCGGCTTTTCCTCCAGCGCGGAAAGTGTTTCCTTCATCCGTGCCTCAAACGATGCGGGAACCTCTTCAAACATATTGTCCCAGGAATCCCTCATACCGGCACCTCCTCACCCAAAACTTCGCGGAGCTTTCCGCGCCCGGCAAACAGCCGGGATTTGACCGTACCCTCGGGGATCTGTAAAATACGGGATATCTCCCGTATGCTGAACCCCTCTACATAAAATAAGAGGATCGGCATACGGTAGATCTCATCCAAACCCATCACGGCGTCGCGCAGCTCGCGGTCGCCGCTCTCGGGGGCGACCGCCTCCGGCATCTCGTCGAGAAGAACGATCTTGCTCCCCCGGCGGCAGATGTCGTAGCATTCGTTGATAAGAATGCGCGTCACCCAAGCGCGGAATGCGCCCGCGCTTTTGAGCGAATCGCGCTTTTCCCACGCCTTGCATATGCACTCCTGCACCGCGTCCTCCCGGTCAGCCTCGCTGCGGAGAATGCCGCAGGAAACGTGGTAGAGCGTTTTTTTCATGTCCATGATCTGGACGGTAAACTCTTCGGCTGTCATACGCAAACTCTCTCTAAAAGGCCTGCCGCCTTTCTGTAAAGAAAGACGGTTTTTCCCAACACGCGGTTCAGTAAAAAGCAAAAAAAATTTAAGATTATTTGAACATTTTCATGTTACCACATTCCCCGCGCGGAATCCACAGGAAAAATTAAAAAAGGGGCTTGACAAAACTGTATGAGTGTAGTAGTGTACTAATCGCTTAATACAGCAATACAACAAGGAGGGCTGGCATGGACTTTGCGATTCAGGGCTCGCGGCCGATCTGGCAGCAGCTCACCGAGCAGCTGGCGCGGCGGATCATCACGGGCGCGTATCCGCTGGGGTCGCGCTTTCCCGCGGTGCGGGAGCTGGCGGCGGAGGCGGGCGTCAACCCGAACACGATGCAGCGCGCGATCACGCAGCTCGAAACGCTCGGCCTCGTCACAACGAACCGGACGCTGGGCCGCACCGTGACGGAAAACGCCGGGGCGCTCGAGGAGATGCGGCGGCGGCTGGCCGTGGAATGCACGGAAAACTTTTTCAGGGAAATGGGAGCGCTGGGCTATTCCCGCGGCGAGGCCGCGGACATGGCGCAGGCGGAAAGGAAAAAGAATGATGAATGAAGAACTGGTAAAATGCACCGGGCTGTGCCGGAGCTTTGAAGCGGTGCAGGCGCTGCGCGGCGTTGATCTGAGCCTTACATCCGGCAAGATCGTCGGTCTGCTCGGCCCGAACGGCTCGGGCAAGACGACGCTCATTAAGATCCTCAACGGCCTTCTTCAGCCGACGGCGGGTGAGGCGCGCGTTGCGGGTCTCCTGCCCGGCGTAGAGACGAAGGCGATCACGAGCTACCTGCCCGACCGGGGATATTTCCCCGACTGGATGCGCGTCGGCGATATGATCGATATGTTCTCGGACTTCTATGCCGACTTTGACCGCACCAAGGCGGAGGAAATGTGCCGCGTGCTCGGTCTGGAAGCAGGCAGAAGGATCAAAACGCTCTCGAAGGGCACGCGCGAAAAGATGCAGCTCATGCTCGTCATGTCCCGCCGCGCGCGGCTCTATCTGCTCGATGAGCCGATCGCGGGCGTCGATCCGGCGGCGCGCGAGTTTATTCTGCGCACGATCCTGACGAATTATAACGAAAACGGTACGGTACTCATTTCGACGCATCTGATCCTCGATGTGGAACAGGTGCTCGACGAGGCGGTCTTCCTCCAGCAGGGACAGGTCGTCCTGCACGAGAGCACCGACAGCATCCGCGAGCGCACCGGCGGCAGCGTGGATGAGCTGTTCCGCAACATGTTCCGCGCGCCGGTCATGGGGAATGGAGGGGAATACAATGCTTGGTAAACTGATGAAATACGATCTGCGCTCGGGTATCCGCACGTTTTCGCTGATCTGGATCGGCCTGGCGCTGCTCGGCGCGATCAACGGCCTTACGATCCGCTTCGTGCTCGCGGGTGATACTCAGAGTGGGCTCGTGAGCTTCGTTTTCGGTGTCCTGCCGATGATCCTTCTTGTGGCTCTCTATGTGGCGATGGGTATTTTTGTCCTCGTTTTTATCATCGACCGGTTTTATAAGGGGCTTCTCGGAAACGAGGGGTATCTCATGTTCACGCTGCCCGTGACGAGCGCGGCGCACATCGCCTCCAAAGCGCTCACGAGCATGATCTTTTCCGTGGCGAGCGCCATTGTCGCGCTGCTGAGCGGGGTGCTTTTGATGGCTGTGCTCACGCCGCTCAACTTCAGCGACGTTGCGCAGGCGTTTCAGGAAGTGGGCCGCTATCTGCGCGTAAACCCGCTGCCTGCCGGAACGGGCTGGGTCGTCGCGGAGTTCATCGTGTACACGCTCATCGCGGCGGCGGTTTCGATCCTGCAAATTTACACCGCCATTTCGATCGGGCATCTCGCGAAGAAAAACCGCGGATGGTTTGCGCTGCTTGCCTATGTCGGCATCAGCATCGCCTTCAGCATTATTATGAATGGGTGCATGTCGCTCCTCCAGTCCGATGCATTTCCCAATGTGCTGTTGAACTGGGAGTTCTGCTTGGACGATACCGGCTGGCATGTTCAGGGCGTCGGCATGATGGCCTCCGCGATCGGCATCGGCATTGGTCTGGAACTACTCAAGGGCACGGGCTTCTTCTTCGCCACCCGCGCCATCCTCAGCAAGCGCCTCAATCTCGAATAAAGAAAAAAACGATCCCGTCCGGAATTGAACCGGACGGGATTGATATTAAGAGGTTATTTACCGTGATATGTAATTGTAATGGAGGTGTCCGGAAGATATACGTTTCCGCCGGAGGACACTTCTTTTCCGGCCACGGTGATAGATGCAATTTTCCCCGGTTTCTGGAAAAGACCAAAGGTGATGTCGTGAAGATTCACGCAGCGGATGTTAGTAAAGCCGGAGCTTTGCAAAGCGGAAAGCACGGTATCGTAATGCGCATCGCTAAACGGCTCAAATCCTTTAGGAAAACGGATACCGCCATTGTTTAGCAGAGTTTTTTCGGCTGCTCTTTCGGGGAGGGTTTTGAATATGAGTTTTCCCCCGCCAATGGCCACGGCAACGGCAAAACATAAAACGTATAGCCCAACTATAGAGCCCATGCCCGAAGAAAGGGTCATCATCAGAATGCTGACAATCAGAAGGATAGCTGAAATGCTGAGCCAAATAATTATGCCAATTTTTTGATTGGAGCGACTTTTTTCTTCGAGCGCCAATTCTTTTAGCCGGATCATTCGATCCGTTTCCGCTTGCAGAATTTTTGCTTCATCCACATGGCGATAGATGTGCTCGTTTTCGTTCTGAACAATAACTTTTGCCCCACAATACGAACAGTAAATCTGTGTCTGTCCTTCCTGAATGGGAAGCGCCGCGCCACATGCAGGGCACGTTACCGATGTTATGCTGACTGCCATTTTTCCTGTCTCCTTAATGCATATATATCATTACAGGCTAAGCGGCCTTGCGGCTTTGACCGAAGTGGTCAAAATGTACACTTTTACAAGTTAATTATAGATAGCTCGGCCCCAAAAATCAAGATGAAATTTGAAAACGTTTGTTGTTTGAATAAAGACATAGAAAACCCCACCTTCGCCGGGAGCAGACATCCGGCGGGGGTGGGGTTTCTATCCGGTTTTCAGCGCATCAGCCCATGAACAGGCTGCGGCCTTCGCGGGCGAGGGTTTCGGCGGCGGCGTTGTCGCGCATGGCGAGAAACACCGTGTCGTTGCCGGAAAGCGAGCCGACAAGCCCCGGCAGGGGAGCGATGCCGTCCACGGCGGTACACACCGCAGGGGCGAGCCCCGGCAGCGTCTTGATGATGACGAGATTCTGGCAGGCATAAACGCCCGTCACGGTCTGGCGGAGATTTTCCTTGAGCCCCTGGCTCATCTCCGGCGCGGGCGTGACCTCCGCCGCAGCGTACCGGCTGGTGCCGTCCGCGGTGCGCTGCTTGACGAGACGGAGCTCGCGGATGTCGCGCGAGAGCGTAGCCTGCGTGGTGTCGATGCCGCGCTTTTTCAGCTCATCCATGAGCTGATTCTGCGTTTCAATGCTCTGCTCCGAAATGATTCGGAGAATGGTGCCCTGTCTTCCGGATTTCATTCTGTCGTCTCCTTTGCGGTTTCCGGTGCCCGGACGGGCACCGTGCGGCGGCGCGCGCCGCGGCCCTTTCCGTGCGTTTCGCTTCCGTCTGTGCGCTGAAGGGTTATGCGGTCGCGGAACTCCGTCGGCGTCATTTCCTTGAAGCGGTAGAAATTCATGTTGAACGTTTTGATGTTGCTGTAGCCGACGGCGACGGCAACGTCGATCACAAGATAGTCCGTCGATACGAGCATTTCGCACGCTTTATTGATGCGCGTGGAGTTGAGCAGCGTATCAAAGTTCATCTCGTTATAATAGAGAAGCAGACGGTTCATTTCCGGCACCGACACGCCGAACTCGGCGGCGACGCTTGCGGCGGTGAGCCGTTCGGTCTCATAATTTTTGTAGATGTAGTCCGTCAGCGCAAAGGCGATCGCCTTGTCGGAGATGTTGAACTTGGTGACGGCCTTGGAATAGATCTTGCGGTATTGCATCGGCGTGATGCCGACGCGCTGCGCAAAGTGCTTGGATACGTGCGAGGCGTCCACAAAGCCGCAGAGCCCCGCGATCTCGTCGAGCGTGAGATCCGTATAGATGAGATAGTCCGACGCCTTCTCCACGCGGATGCTGCTCAGGAGCTTCGAGAACGTCGTGCCGGTCATGCCGGCGATCTGCTTGGAGAGCGCCGATTCCGAAAGAAAGAACGCCTCCGCGACCTGCGAGAGCGTGAGCTTTTCCGCGGAATGGGCATAAATGTAGCTCAAAACCGACTGATCCTTGACGGTCTCCTTCTGCCCGGAGTCCAGCTCGCCGCGGTGCGACATGATATACCGGCGGTAAACGACCATCAGATCGATGAGCTTGTTGACCGTATAGAGCTGCGAAAATGGCTTGTCCGGCGGCTTGACGCGCGTGGATTCCACGCCGAGCTCCGCCTTGAGATGCTCCATGATGCCGTCCACATACTCCGCCTGCACGCTGTCGAGATAGGCGACCGGCTCCACGGTGAGAAAGCGTAGGGGCTCGGCGGAAGCATCACCCGAGCCGAGAACGCTCTTGAATACAGAGTTGAGATAGGAATAGTCGTATATGACCTTGATGAACTGGAGCGTTTCCGTCACTTCTACCGTGTCGGTGATCTTCCACGGCGTGATGGCGACGAGCGTGTTGGGCTGGAGGACGTACTCCTCGCCGTCAATGACGAGCTTTCCGCGGCCGCGCTTTACGTAAAGAAAGCGTGCCGCCTGATGGATGATCGCGCGGGTGGGCTTGTCGATCGCCTCGTAATCGAACGAGCAGATCACGGCGGGGTCGGACGCGGAGGCGCGGGCATCCTGGAGCATGGCTCGTCTGGGCATAATCTGCACCGTCCTTTTTTACAAATGACTGAAAAGTCTCGCAAACGTGCGGGCAAAGCGGGTGCGCTGCGGCGAGCCGCAGCCCTTCTCAAACAAGAGCAGGCGAAGCGGCTCTTGTTTGAAGAATACCGGTTGTACGCCATGAGGCGTACAACCGGTATTTTACCATTAGATCATGCAATAACTCAAGCGGAAATTCAGCTCAGCACCGCCATCGCGATCGTAAGGACGACGCCGACGACGACGAACAGCGTGAGGAGCAGCTTCCACGCCCACTTCAGCCAGCTCTCGTAGGGGACGCGCGCGAGCGCGAGACCGCCCATGATGAAGCCGCAGGTCGGGGTGAAGAGGTTGACGAAGCCGTTGGCGGCAACGTTGATCATGATGGAGGTCTCTACGCTCCAGCCCATGCCGGCGACGATCGGGGAGACGATCGGGGCGGACAGACCGGCGAGACCGGAGGAACTCGGAACAAGGAAGCTGAGACCGACGTGGAGTATGTAGTCAAGCAGAGCAAACACACCCGCGGAAACGCCGGACTGGCTGAGCGCGGTGACGGAGGCTTCGACCAGCCAGGTGCCGAGACCGGTGGCGGCCATGATAACGCTGGTGGCACGAGCCATCGCGATGACGAGGTTGACGGAGACCATGTCGCTGAAGCCGTTGGCGATGAGCTTCATGAGCTGGCCCTTGTCCTCGAGACCGACGATGCCGATGATGATGCCCATGAGCAGGAACCAGGTGGCGGCGTCATAGAACCACCAGTCGCCGAGGCAGGCGCCGGTGAGCCAAGTGGTGGAGCTCGAGAAAGCGTTGTACATGGTTTCGCTCAGGCTGCCCCAGGGAATGAAGCCGAGGATCATCACGACGAAGGAGAGAGCGAACAGCCACAGCACGGCCTTCTGGCGGCCGGTGAGCTTCGCGGTGGTGACGTCCTTGCCGCCGTAAGCCTTCTGGCACTCGTCGAGCTGCGCGGCGGTGAGGATGGAGCCCTTGTTGGCGCGGACCTTCTTCGCGTAAGCGGTGACAAACAGCACGGAGAGAAGGTAGGCGGAGAGCCAGAGAATGATGCCGATGACATAGGTGGTGCCCATGTTCACTTCGACACCGACGGAGGTCGCGGCAGCGACGGCGGCGCCGGTCGCGAACGGGTTGATGGTGGAGCCGAGAACGCCAGTGCCGGCGCCGAGCAGGACGGTGGCCGCGCCGACGATCGGGTCAAAGCCGGCGGCCATCATCGTGGCGGCGAGCAGGATGTAGAAACCAACGGTCTCTTCGCCCATGCCGTAGGTCGTGCCGCCGACGGAGAACAGGAACATGAGGATCCAAATGAGCACGAGCTCTTTGCCGTGCAGCTTGCGGACGAGCGTGTGGATGCCGGTTTCAAGAGCGCCGGTGGCGTTCACGATGGCAAGGAACGCGCCGAGGCAGAATACGAACGTGATAACGTCAGAGGCGTCGGCAAAGCCGTTGACAGGCCCCATAAAGATGTCGCTGGCGGAGGCGCCGACGACTTCGGCCATCTCGCCGTTCTCACCGGTGTAGGTCTTGCCCGCTGCGAGCCACGTGGCGATCGACACAAGGAGCATAACGGCGAGCAGGATCGCAAATGTGCTGATGGATCTTTTGGTCTTCTTAGACATGATTTGAACCCCTCTCTTAAAATTTTGTTCGGACTTCGCTGGGAGATGCGAAACGGGACAAAAATTTGCTTACCGGGTAATGACCGTGCCGGTCTTGCCTTCAAGAGCGTCGGCGGCACGGGCCAGGGAAGTGATGAGCGCGGTTCCGCCATGGTCGTTGTTCTTCACGAACTCCATGCAGGACTCGACCTTCGGCAGCATGCTTCCGGGGGCGAACTGGCCTTCGGCGATATACTTCTCGCACTCGGCGATCGTCATGGAGGAGAGCTCCTTCTGGTCGGGCTTATTGTAATTGACGCACACGGCGTCCACAGCGGTGAGGATGATGAGACGGTCGGCACGCACGTCCTGCGCGAGCAGGGAGCTGGCGCGGTCCTTGTCGATGACGGCCGCGACGCCGCGCAGACCGCCCTCGGTCTCAACGACGGGGATGCCGCCGCCGCCGACGGTGATGACGATATCACCGGCGCGCACGAGCTGATCGACAACGTTCAGCTCCACGATGCGCTTGGGGATCGGAGAGGGGACGACACGGCGGTAGCCGCGTCCGGCGTCCTCGACGAAGATGAAGCCCTTTTCCTCGGCGATCTTCTCGGCCTCTTCCTTCGTATAGAAGCTGCCGACAGGCTTCGTCGGGTGCTGGAAGCCGGGGTCCTTCTCGTCAACGACGACCTGCGTCACGACGGTGGCGCATTCCTTCTCCATGCCGCGGCTCTTCAGCTCCTGCTGAATGGCCTGCTGCAGGTGGTAGCCGATATAGCCCTGCGTCATGGCGCCGCACTCGGGGAACGGCATGAACGGCGTTCCGCCGCCCTTGTTGGCGGAGAACTCCATTGCCAGGTTGATCATGCCGACCTGCGGGCCGTTGCCGTGGCCGATGATGACTTCGTAGCCCTTCTCGACGAGATCAACGATCGGGCGGGCGGTGTTGCGGACAAGTTCGAGCTGCTGCTCGGGGGTCTTGCCAAGAGCATTTCCCCCGAGAGCGACAACAATTCTTTCAGCCATTGTTTCGATCCCTTACTTCAGCGTGGCGTACATCACAGCCTTGATGGTGTGCATACGGTTTTCGGCTTCCTGGAACTGGCGGGCCTGGTGGCCGAGGAACACGTCGTCGGTGACTTCCATCGCCACAAGGCCGAACTTCTGGTAGATATCTTCGCCCACGGTCGTCTCACGGTCGTGGAAGGAGGGCAGGCAGTGCTCGAAAATCGCGGTGGGTTTCGCCATCGCCATGAGTTCCTTGTTGACCTGGTAGGGACGGAGCAGCTTGATGCGCTTCTCCCAGAGCTCGGCGGGCTCGCCCATGGAGAGCCAGATGTCGGTGTAGAGAACATCGCAGTCCTTCGCGCCCTGCGCGACGTCGTCGGTGAACTCAAGCACCGCGCCGGTCTCGGCGGCAACGGCCTGGCACTTCTCGATCAGCCACTCCTCGGGCATGAGCTCCTTCGGGCCGCAGGCGCAGAAGTGCATGCCGAGCTTCGCGCTGACGACCATGAGGGAGTTGGCAACGTTGTTGCGGGCGTCGCCGAAGAAGGTGAGCTTGCGGCCGCGCATATCGCCGAACTCTTCGCGGGCGGTCATGATGTCGGCGAGCATCTGCGTGGGATGGAACTGGTCGGTCAGGCCGTTCCACACGGGAACGCCGGAGTACTTCGCGAGATCTTCCACGACGGACTGCTTGAAGCCGCGGTACTCGATGCCGTCAAACATGCGGCCGAGGACCTTCGCGGTGTCGGCGAGGGATTCCTTCTTGCCCATCTGGGAAGAGCCGGAATCGAGGAACGTGACGCCCATGCCGAGATCACGCGCGCCGACTTCAAAGGCGCAGCGGGTGCGGGTGGAGGTCTTCTCAAAGAGCAGGACGATCTGCTTGTCGGAGAGCCACTTGTGCTCTACACCGTTGTTCTTCAGGCGCTTGAACTCAACGGCGAGGTCGATGAGGTAGTTGATCTCTTCCGGGGTGAAGTCAAGAAGAGTGAGGAAGCTTCTGCCGCGAATGTTGAGACCCATAATATTTTACCCTCCTATAGGAAATGATTGTAATGTGTGTTATATGAATGGGTTTATTCAGCGAATGAAAATTATTCGGCGCGGATGATCGGCATGGACATGCAGCGCGGGCCGCCGCGGCCGCGGGAAAGCTCGGCGGACGGCATTTCGAGAACCTGGATGCCCTCGTCGCGGAGAATGGCGTTGGTCACGTCGTTGCGCTCGTAAACAACGATCTTGCCCGGCGCGATGCACAGCGTGTTGGAGCCGTCGTTCCACTGCTCACGGGCCGAGGCGATGAGATCGTCGCCGCCGCAGTTGATGAGCTTGACGTGGTCGGTGCGGGTGTACTTCTCGAGAATGTCCTCCAGCTTGGAGTCGATGCGGCGGATGTGGAGATCGGTCGGATCGCTCACGCCCGGGGTGATCTCGTAAACGGTGAGAGGCCCGAGGATCGCCGGATGGATCGTGTACTTGTCGTAGTCGATCTGGGTGAACACGGTGTCGAGATGCATGAACGCGCGGCAGCTCGGGATATCGAACGCGAGCACGGTGCGGATCTTCGCTTCGGGATCGGCGAAGAGATTGCGGGACGCTTCCTCGATGGCGTCCGGAGAGGTACGCTGGGAGATGCCGATCGCGAGCGTGTCCTCGGTGAGGTTGAGCACGTCGCCGCCCTCGATGTTGGCGTGGCCGTCGCGGTCGTAGTAGCGCTTGACCAGACCTTCAAAATCGGGGTGGAAGCGGAAAATGTAGTCGGCGTAAATGGTCTCGCGGCAGCGGGTCGGGAAGCGCATCTTATGCAGGAACACGCCGGTGCCGACGGACGCGAACGGGTCGCGGGTGAAGTAGAGGTTGGGCATCGGATCGACGATCAGATCATCCGCCGGAGCGATCAGATCCTGCAGGGAATAAGCAGAAGCGCCGCCCATTTCCTTGAGCGTGATGCCTTCCATCGTCTTTTCGACGAGCGCCTTGCCTTCAAAATTGCCGATGAGGTACTCATAGAGCTTGTCCTGCCAGCGGCGGGTCTTGATGTTGCCCTCGGAGAGCCACTGATAAAGGAAGGGCTTCGTCTGCTCGGGATGGAGCTTGAGGACTTCCGCCATCAGGTCTTCGAGATACACGACCTCGGTGCCGTTGCTGCGCAGGATCTGCGCGAAGGCATCGTGCTCCTGCTGGGCGACCTTGAGGAACGGGATATCGTCAAAGAGAAGCTCCGGAAGACGGTCCGGCGTCAGATGAAGAAGTTCACGGCCGGGACGGTGAAGAAGCACTTTTTTCAGCGGCTTGATCTCGCTGCGAACGCAAATACCTTTCATGATTTAAATCTCCTACATACATAGTGTTTTTGGCTGCGCCGGTCCGTAGCGCTTCCGCACCGGCACAGTGACTTACTATCCTTATCATATCCGACGAAACCTGAAATATTGGAAGAACGGTGCGGGATAAATTGTATATTTCTGCACTTATCGTTGTACAGAAAATCAACAGTTTTGCGCTTTTTCGGCAGTCATTTTCCATGCTTTAGCTTCGTAAAAGAACGAAAAAACCCGCCGGAAAAATCCGGCGGGAATGAAAAAAATAATGAATACTGGGGAATACGCCCAAAAACAGTCCGAAAAACTGGAAATATTGTTGGCGAAAGTCCCGGAACGCAAGAGAAAAGCCGCCTTTCGGCGGCTTTTCTCTTTTTCGTTTCGTATCAGCCGCCAAGTCGGCGGTTGTACGGTTTGATTTTTTGTGAATTGTATATTTTTTGTATTTTGTGCAGTTTGTGAAAATTCACGGGCTGGAAATCACATGGTCTCCGGGGCGGAAACGCCGATGAGCTGGAGCGCATTTTTGAGCGTGATCATCGTCGCCTTGATGAGGCCGAGACGCTGGTTGGTGAGCTCGGGATCGTCGGGATTGTTGACCTTCGTGGAGTTATAATAGCTGTGGAACACCTTGACGAGCGAGATGATATACTCGGTCATCTTGTTCGGCTTGCGGTTGAGCGCGTCGGCGGCGACCTCCTTCGGGAACTCGCTGATCATCTTGAGCAGCTGCAGCTCCTTCTCGTCGGTCAGACGGTCATAGGAATCGACCGGCTTGAACTCGGGGATCTGGGGATTCTTGAGGATCGAGCACATGCGCGAGTAGGCATACTGGGCGTAGTACACGGGGTTGTTGTTGTCCTTGGAGCGGGCGAGCTTGAGATCGAGATCCATGTGCGTCGCAACGTCCTTGGAGACGAAGAACCAGCGCGCGGCGTCCACGCCGATATCCTCGCACAGCTCGCGGATGGTGATCGCGTTGCCGGTGCGCTTGGACATTTTGACTTCCTTGCCGTCTTCGACCATGCGGACCATCTGGATAAGGTCGACAGAGAGCGTACCCTCCGGATAGCCGAGCGCGGTGAGGGCGTTCTGCATACGGGTGACGTAGGAGTGGTGGTCGGCGCCCCAGAGATTGACGAGCAGCGGGTAGCCGCGCTCGATCTTATAGACGTGGTTGGCGATATCGGGCGTCAGGTAGGAGAAAGTGCCGTCGCTCTTGCGGAGGACGCGGTCCTTGTCGTCGCCGTAGTCGGTGCTCTTGAACCAGAGCGCGCCGTCCTTTTCGTAGGTGAGACCCATATCCGCCATGTGCTGCAGGCAGTCGTTGATGCGCTTGGCGTTGTTCTCATAGAAGAACGTCTCATGCATCCAGCTCTGCATCGTGACGCGGTAGGCCTTGAGATCGCGGTCGATCTTTTCGAGCTCCTTCTTCTTGCCGTAGTCCATGAAGTGCGCGAGGCGCTCCTTCGGATCGGCGGTGAGCCACTTGTCGCCCTCTTCCTCGGCGAGCTGCGCGGCGATGACCTTGATGTCGTCGGCGTGGTAGCCGCCCTCGGGCAGGGGGTATTCCTTGCCGAAGTGCTCAAAGTAGCGGGCGGTGAGCGATTCGCCGAGCATGACGATCTGGTTGCCGGCGTCGTTGACATAGAACTCACGCAGCACGTCCCAGCCGCTGGCCTCCATCATGCGGGCGATGCAGTCGCCCCAGGCGGCGTTGCGGGCGTGGCCGCAGTGCAGATCGCCGGTCGGGTTGGCGGAGACCCACTCGAGCAGCAGGTGCTTGCCCTTGCCGGACTCGTTCTTGCCGTAATCGTCGCCGGCGGCGAGGACATCGTTGATAACGGCGGTGAGGGCGCTCGCCTTGAGCTTGAAGTTGATGAAGCCGGGGCGGGCGACGGTGATGGATTCACACTCGGGCAGAAGCTCCGCAAGCTTGGCAACGAGCGGTTCGGCGATCTCCATCGGGTTGCGTCGGAGAGTGCGCGACAGCTTCATCGCAATGCTGGTGGAATAGTCACCCAGCTTGGTGTCCTGCGGCGTCTCAACGACGAGCTGGCCTTCCGCCACGTCCAGATCATAGACCTCTTTTACGGCCTTCTGCGCGGCGGCGTAAATCTTGCTTCCAAAGTCGTTCATTCAAATACTCTCCTTACACTTATATACTGCCGTAGAATGAATGCGAGTATACATACATCTCATTACTATATCATAAAATGCCCTTTATGCAACCCCTTTCTGCCGAAAATCGTTGTACAGCGGCGTTTTTCGATTGACAGTACGGGGGATTTGTGGTAACTTTTTTGAGCATACAGCCGTTCGGCGCGCCATGGGGAATTACCAAAGCGGACATAACGGGGCGGTCTTGAAAACGGGAGGGCATTTTGGAAGCCGTTTTTTAATTTTCCCTGTGTTTTCAACGGGTCGCGGCTGTAAGAAATTAAGAGAAAATCGGGATTTCTCTCCAAGCTTCTCTCCTTTTTCCGAGAAACGTTGGAGCGGAAATACATTTGGAGATGTACCCAAGTGGTTGAAGGGACCGGTCTTGAAAACGGGAGGGCATTTTGGAAGCCGTTTTTCAATTTTCCCTGTGTTTTCAACGGGTCGCGGCTGTAAGAAATTAAGAGAAAATCGGGATTTCTCTCCAAGTTTCTCTCCTTTTTCCGAGAAACGTTGGAGCGGGAATACATATGGAGATGTACCCAAGCGGTTGAAGGGACCGGTCTTGAAAACCGTGAGGTCGGCGTAGAAAACCGGCGCGGGGGTTCAAATCCCTCCATCTCCGCCAGTCAGAGCAAAGTTCGCTTTGCTCTGATTTTTTATTCGCCGCATCAGGAAATCGCGTTCAAAGCGTCCTGTAAACCGTTAGTCATAGCCGCTGCCGAGAGCCGTTTGGAATTGCATTCCAGATGCGCATAGACATTGGCGGTGGTGGAAAAGTCGCTGTGGCCAAGCCATTCCTGGATCTGCTTCATGGGGACGCCGTTGGCCAGCAGCAAACTGGCACAGCTGTGGCGAAGATCGTGATAGCGAATTTTCCGCAGGCCATGCTTCTTCAGCAGCTTTGCAAAGGCTTCGGTGAGATAATGCGGGGAGAGCAGCCTTCCCATTTCATCCACACAGATGTAACCCAGATAGTCCTTGTTATAGCTTTTGCCGCACATACGCTGAAATTCGTTCTGCTGTTTCTGCTTATGCAGCAAAAGCTCCTTGAAAGCCGGGATCAGGGGCAGCGTTCTCATGCTGGATTTCGTTTTGGTTATGTCCTGAGCCTTCTGTACTTGCTTTCCGTCAATGTAACAGGATACAACCGTATGCCGGATGGTGATCGTGTCGTTCTGGAAGTCGATGGCATCCCATTTCAGGCCGATAGCCTCGCTTCTGCGCAGACCATAAAACGCTCCGAGAAAGATGGGGATTTCAAACTTACTCCCTTTTGCAGCTTCAAAGAGCTTCTGGACTTCGGCACTATCGTAAAAGCTGCCGACGAATGGGGCGGCTTTCGGACGATCCACCTTATCCACCGGGTTGGCATCGATCAGTTCGATTTTCACGGCGTACTTCAGCGCCCGGTGCAGCAGCGTGTGATAGTGGATCACCGTTCTTGCAGAAACCCTTTCCAGATGTTTCAAATAGAATGCTTGAATGTCAATGGCTTTCAGTTCGGCGAGAGGGATCGCCTTCTTCTCAAAATAGGGAACAACAATTTTCTGTACAATGGACGAGTAAGAAGCATAGGTCGTGGTGGCAACCGTCGGCTTGATAATTTGCAGCCATTGAAGCATGTAATCCGAGAAATTGATTTCTGCATCCATCGGCTTCTCCACCGGGACAAACGTCTGACGAATCTCTGACAGCATTTTCTCGGCTTTCTTCTTGTTCCCCTTTACCGGAAGCTTGGTTGAAATCCATTTGTTTTTCCGTTTTCCATTTGCGCTTGGGTAGGATAGCACCATGTAATAGATGCCGTTTTTTTCTTGCAGATGTCCTGCTACCATAAAAATACTCCTCCTTTATGTAGGTCGATTGGACTTCTGCTGTTGGCAGATACCAGTTTATCTGGTTCAGCAGCAGAAGTCCAATGTGCGATTAGGAAACCGGCGAGGATTTCATAACCAAGCGCATATACGAAAGAAGGTGTGCTTTGGGAATTCGATAAGAGCGCCCGACTTTTAAGCTTTCAATCTTATTTTCCCGGATCAGCTTGTAGCCGGTTTTAGTGCTGATGCCCAGCGCCCGGCTCATTTCCTCCACGGTCAGCACATCCGGATAGTCTTTTAGGACACTCCGATAAACATCGCTAAACCCCATTTTTTGCCTCCTGTCTAAATAGATTGTAATTCTGATGAATCGGGAAAATAAGAGGCTGCTGTTTCTTTCGGCAGATGAGAAGAAAATATGTCGAAAAATGACGAAAAGCGGCGATAAAGACCGATTTATCTGTTATTGGCTCTATCATCTTCTTAAATCTTTGGATTTGGGAGGATATACCAATGACCGCTGTACAGGACATTCTGCGATCTTTTGGCATTACAAGATGCTACAA
>ERZ857480.69003-NODE-106866-length-95394-cov-19.0000_pt1 | contig 95394 bp, 78 predicted proteins | sample MGYA00519767_ERZ857480 | MGnify/ENA primary metagenome ERZ857480 (study PRJEB31778, sample SAMEA3449210) | human gut metagenome | biome: human gut; feature: human-associated habitat; material: faeces | place: United Kingdom | collected 2010/2012 ...
CCCCGCCACTACAGGTATTTTTTAAAGCAATCCGTAGGGGCGGGGCTCTGCTCCGCCCTCATTTTCACGACAGTTTCTGCGTATTCCAGAGCGCGGCGTAGAGCCCGTTTTTCTCCATGAGCTCCTGATGCGTGCCGTACTCGCTCACGCCTTCTTTGTCGATGACGGCGATGTGATCCGCGCCGCGGACCGTGGCAAGCCGGTGCGCCACGACGATCGTCGTGCGCCCGCGGCTGAGCTTTTCAAGCGATGCCTGGATCGCGGCCTCGGTCACGCTGTCGAGCGCGCTCGTCGCCTCGTCAAGCACGAGGATCGGCGGGTTTTTCAGAAACACGCGCGCAATGGCGATGCGCTGCTTCTGCCCGCCGGAGAGCATCGCGCCGCGCTCGCCGACGAACGTATCGTACCCGTTCGGCATTTCCAGGATCTCCTCGTGGATGGACGCGAGGATCGCCGCCTGCGCGACCTCCTCGTCCGTCGCACCGGGGCGGCCGTAGCGGATGTTCTCGCGCACGGTGTCGGCAAAGAGGAACACGTCCTGCTGTATGATGCCGATGTACCGGTGGAGCGAGGCCTGCGTCACCTTCCGCACGTCCTGCCCGTCTACGAAAACCGCGCCGCCGGTCACATCGTAAAACCGCGGCAGGAGCTGAGATAGCGTCGTCTTGCCGCTTCCCGACGGGCCCACGAGCGCGAGCGTTTCGCCCGGCGCGATCGTGAGATCCACATGGCGCAGCACCTCTTCGCCGTTCTGATAGTGGAACGACACGTCCCGGTACTCCACGCCGCCTTTTACGTTTTCAAGCTCCTTCGCGTCCGGCGCGTCCTTCACGTCCGGCTCGGCGCGCATGATCTCCAGAAACCGCAGGAAGCCGGAGCTTCCCTTCTGGAACTGCTCAACGAACTGCGTGAGCTTCCGGATCGGCGCCATGAACACCGAAACGTACAGCGAAAACGTGATGAGATCGACCGCGTCCATTTTGCCCTGCATAATGAACACCCCGCCGGCGGCGAGCGTTACGAGCTGCATGAGCGCCATGGCAAACTCGGTCGAGGCGTTGAACACGCCGAAAATGCGGTAATAGCTTTTTTTGACCTTTTTGAATTTCTCGTTGGACGTGCGGAACTTGTCCATGGCGTCCTGCTCGTTGGCAAACGCCTTGACGGTGCGGATGCCGGAAACGCCCGCCTCCACAGCGGTGTTGATCTCGGCGGTCTCGCGCTTCACGTCCAGACTGCGCGCCCTGAGCCGCAGCCGCAGCCGCATCACGACCGCGAGCAGCACCGGCAGCAGAAGAAACAATATCAGCGCCAGCTCCCAGCGGATCGTGGCAAGGATGACGATCGCCCCGGCGATCGTGAGCGAGGCCTGGATCACGGTCTCCGGGCCGTGGTGGGCAAGCTCGGTGATGTCGAAAAGGTCGGTCGTCATGCGGGACATGAGCTTGCCGGTGCGGTGCTTATCGAAAAAGGCGAACGAGAGCGTCTGCACCTTGGCAAAAATGTCCTCGCGCATGTCCGCCTCGACGCGCACGCCGAGCTCATGGCCGTACACGGTCACGATATACTGCGCGAGCGCGCGCAGCAGATACGCGCCGAGAAGTCCCGCCATCAGCAGGAAAAAGGCTTTATAGAGGCCGTTCGGCAGCAGGCGGTTGAGCGCGTAGCGCGTGGCATACGGGAACACCAGCTCCGCCGCTACCGCAAAGACCGCCATCACAAGATCGAGCAGCAGCAGCTTCCGGTGCGGGGTATAGTAGGAAAAGAATACCCGCACGCTGCCCCGGGTAAAGTCTTTCTTTTTTTTCACGGCCCTCACGCGAGCTTTTCGCGCTCCGCGACGGCGAGCGCGTCGCAGCGGTTGTTCCACTCGTTGTCGGCATGGCCGCGCACCCACACGGCGGTGACGCGGTGCTTCTGCAGAAGCCCGTCCAGCTCCTGCCACATCTCGGCGTTTTTGAGCTCGCCGTCGCGCCGCTTCCAGCCGCGCTTTTTCCAGTCGCGCAGCCACCCGTTATTCAAGGCGTTCACGATATACTGACTGTCGGAATAAAGCTCCACGGCGCACGGCTCTTTGAGCGCCTTGAGCCCTTCGATGACGCCCGTGAGCTCCATGCGGTTGTTCGTCGTGTCCTTTTCGCCGCCGGAGAGCTCCTTGATGCTGTCTCCGTAGCGCAGGATGGACGCCCAGCCGCCGGGGCCGGGATTGCCGGAGCATGCCCCGTCGGTATACAAAATGATATTCTTCATATTTCTCCCTGAATGGTTTGAATGGTTTTCTCTCTTATGGCTTATAGTCCGCGCTCGTAGCGCTCGCGCAGCGTGCGGTACTCCGCCTTGTCGATGATGCCGTTTTTGAGAAAATCGTCGAGCTGCGCGATGCGCTGCGCCTTGTCGTGGGCAAAGTGATCCTCGCCGGTATTGTCGCATACGACGCACGCCGCGTCCGGCATATCCGGCGGCGGCATAGACCGCCGCGGAGGAACGCTGCGCTGCAGCGCGTCCTGCGCCTGCGCCATCCGCTCGCCGTTCTTTCCGATCGGTTTTCCGGTCGTTTTACCGCCCCGGCGCGCGGTATTTTTGACCGAAGCTTTTATCAGCGCCGCAAGAATCAGCACGGCGATGATAAAAAGAGAACGAGCTTCCATTTATTCCTCCGTGATCTCTACCGCGCTCTCGCCCGGTTCAGCGGTCTCTTCCTCGCTTGCTTCGCGCTCGGTGCGCGCCATGGCGACGACGTGCGCGCCCTCCGCCGGGCGCATGAGCCGCACGCCCTGCGTGGCGCGGCCGAGAAGCGAGATGCTGCCGGCCTCCATGCGGATGATCGTGCCGTCGTCCGATACGAGCAGGATATCCTCCTCGCCGGTGACCTTCTTCGCGCCGACGATCTCGCCGGTTTTCTGCGTGATCTGGTAGGTCTTGAGACCCTGACCGCCGCGGTTCTGCACGCTGTATTCGCCGATGCGGGTGCGCTTGCCGTAGCCGTTCTCGGTAACGGTGAGCACCGCCGCGTCCTCGTCCGTGGCGCGCACCGCCGCGACGACCTCGTCGCCGTCCTTGAGACGGATGGCGCGCACACCGGCGGCCGTGCGGCCCATCGGACGGACATCGTTTTCGTCGAACCGGATGGCCATGCCGCCGCGCGTTACGACGAGCAGCTTCTCGCTGCCGTGCGTTGTGAGCGCCTGTACGAGCTCGTCGCCCTCGCGGATGTCGAGCGCGCGGATGCCGTTTTTGCGGACATTGCGCAGCTCGAGCTGCGACATGCGCTTCGTGACGCCGTTCTTCGTGAAGAACATGATGAAATCGTCCTCCTGCAGGCCCTTGCCGCGGAGCATCGCGGAGATATTCTCCTCCGGCTCGAGAGGCAGGATGTTGACGATGTTCGTGCCGCGCGCGCTGCGCCCGGCCTCGGGGATCTGGTAGCCCTTGCGGACGTACACCTGCCCGCGGCTCGAGAAGAAGAGGATAAAATCGTGCGTCGAGGCGGTGAATACGCTCTCCACATAGTCCTCCTCGCGCGTGGCCATGCCGCGCACGCCCTTTCCGCCGCGGCTCTGCGCGCGGTACTCGGCGGCGGGGGTACGCTTGATGTAGCCGTTGTGCGAAAGCGTGAATACGCATTCTTCCTCGGCGATGAGATCTTCCATGTCGATCTCGTCTTCCACATCCTGGATTTCGGTCTTGCGGTCATCGCCGTACTTGTCGGCAATGGCGAGAAGCTCGTCCTTCAGAACGCCCTTGAGCTTTTCGGGGTCTTCGAGCAGGGAGACGAGATACGCGATCTTCTTTTCCAGCTCGTCATATTCATTCTGCAGTTTCTCGCGGTCCAGTCCCTGCAGCGCCTTCAGACGCATGTCGAGAATGGCCTGCGCCTGCACATCGTCCAGCCCGAAGCGCGCCATGAGGTTTTCCTTGGCGTTATCGTAGCTCGTGCGGATGATATGGATGACCTCGTCGATGTTGTCCTGCGCGATGAGCAATCCTTCGAGCAGATGGGCGCGCTCGCGCGCCTTGCGGAGATCGTACTTTGTGCGGCGCGTGATGACTTCTTCCTGGAACGTCAGATACTCGTCGAGAATGTGGCGCAGGGAGAGGATCTTCGGCTGGCGCTGGTTATCCACGAGCGCCAGATTGATGATGGAAAACGTGCTTTGCAGCTGCGTCTGGGCAAAGAGCTTGTTGAGCGCGACCTGGGGGTTGGCGTCGCGCTTGAGCTCGATGACGATGCGCATGCCGTTGCGGTCGGACTCGTCGCGCAGATCGGAGATATCGTCGAGCCGCTTATCCTTGACCTGCTCGGCGATGTTCTTGATGAGCATCTTCTTGTTGACCTGATACGGCAGCTCGTTGACGATGATGCGGACACGGTTCTGTCCGTGCTCCTCAAACTCGGTGCGCGCGCGGATGGTGACCTTGCCGCGGCCCGTGGCGTAGGCGGCGCGGATACCGGCGCGGCCCATGATGATGCCCTTCGTCGGGAAGTCGGGGCCGTGGACGTGGCGCATGAGATCGTCGAGCGTCGCGTCCGGGTTATCGAGCACCTCGACCGCCGCGCCGATGACCTCGCGCAGGTTGTGCGGCGGGATGTTCGTCGCCATGCCGACGGCGATACCGGAGGAGCCGTTCACGAGAAGCTGCGGAATGCGGCTCGGGAGCACGCGCGGCTCTTTTCTCGTCTCGTCAAAGTTGGGGTCCCAGTCTACGGTTTCCTTGTCGATGTCGCGGAGCATTTCGTCCGCCATGCGGGCGAGACGCGCCTCGGTATAACGGTAGGCCGCCGGGGGGTTGCCGTCCACGTCGCCGAAGTTGCCGTGGCCGTCGATGAGCGGGTAGCGCAGCGAAAAGTCCTGCGCCATGCGGACGAGCGCATCGTACACCGAAGCGTCGCCGTGGGGGTGATACCGGCCGAGCACGTCGCCGACGGCGGTGGCGCACTTGCGGTAAGGCTTATCGCGCGTGAGGCCGTCCTCATACATCGCGTACAGAATACGGCGGTGGACGGGCTTGAGCCCATCGCGCACGTCGGGCAGAGCGCGCCCGACGATGACGGACATGGCGTATTCAATATAGCTCTTTTCCATTTCCGAGACGAGCTCGGAGGAAACGATATGCTGTTCGGGGAAGGCAATATCTTCCGGCTTATAATCGCGTTTGTGTGCCATTATGCCGCCTCCTTAATAATCCAGATTGACGACGTAGCGCGCCTTGGTCTCGATCCACGCGCGGCGCGGCTCGACCTCGTCGCCCATGAGAACGGTAAATATCTCATCGGCGCGCTGCGCGTCCTCGAGCGTGATGCGGCGGAGCGTCCGGCGCTCGGGGTCCATCGTCGTTTCCCAGAGCTCGTGCGGGTCCATCTCGCCGAGACCTTTGAAGCGGGAGATGTCCACCTTCGCGTCCGGGTTGTCGCCGCGCAGCTCGCGGGAGATCGCGTCGCGCTCTTCGTCGGAGTACGCCACGCGCTGCTGCTTGCCGCGGCTCAGCTTGAAGAGCGGCGGCACGGCGGAATAGACATAGCCGTTTTCGATGAGCGGCCGCATATACCGGAAGAAGAACGTGAGCAAAAGCGTCCGGATGTGCGAGCCGTCCACATCGGCATCGGCCATGATGACGATCTTGTGATAGCGGAGCTTATCGATGTTGAACTCATTGCCGATGCCCGCGCCGAGCGCAACGATCAGCGGATAGAGCTTGTCGTTGCCGTAGATCTTATCGACGCGCGCCTTCTCGACGTTGAGCATCTTGCCCCACATGGCGAGAATGGCCTGGAAGCGGGAGTCGCGCCCCTGAATGGCGCTGCCCGCGGCGCTGTCGCCCTCGACGATGTAAATTTCGCAGAGGGACGGATCGCGCTCGTTGCAGTCCTGCAGCTTATCCGGCATCTGGCCGGACTCCAGCCCGGTCTTGCGGCGGACGCTGTCGCGCGCCTTGCGCGCGGCCTCGCGCGCGCGGGAGGCGGAAATGCCTTTTTCCAAGATCTGCTTGGCAACGGCGGGGTTTTCCTCAAAGAACTGCTCGAGTTTGTCGCTCACAACGCTGTCCACCATCGTGCGGATGTCGCTGTTGCCGAGCTTGGATTTTGTCTGGCCCTCAAACTGCGGGTTTTCGAGCTTGACGGAGATGACGGCGGTGAGACCCTCGCGGCAGTCCTCGCCGGAGAGCGTCTCCTCGTCCTTCAAAATCTTTCTCGATTTGCCGTAGGCGTTGATCACGCGGGTGAGCGCCGTGCGGAAGCCGGTCTCGTGCATGCCGCCCTCGGGCGTGAGAATGTTGTTGGCGAAGGACTCGATGCGCTCATCGTAGCCGTCGTTCCACTGCATGGCGATCTCACACATGGAGGTGTCCCGCTCGCCGGACATATAGATGACGCTCTCATGCACCGGTGTTTTGTGGCGGTTGAGCTCGGTGACAAATTCGCGGATGCCGCCCTCGTAGCACAGCTCCTGCCGCTGCTCCTGCTCGGGGCGCTTGTCCTCCATGATGATGGTGAGACCGGCGTTCAGAAACGCCTGCTCACGCATGCGCTTGAAGAGCACTCCATAGTTATAGACCGTGTCGTCAAACATCTCGGGATCGGGATGGAAGCGCACCTGCGTGCCGTGTTTGTCGGTCTTGCCGACGATCTTCATCTCCTGCGTGATATGGCCGCGGGAGAATTTCATCTCGTAGATATTGCCGTTTTTGAATACGCGCACTTCGAGCCAGTCCGAGAGCGCGTTCACCACGCTCGCGCCGACGCCGTGCAGACCGCCGGAGACCTTGTAGCCCCCGCCGCCGAACTTGCCGCCCGCGTGCAGCACCGTATAGACGACCTCGAGCGCGGGCTTGCCCGTCTGCTCCTGAATGTCCACGGGGATGCCGCGGCCGTTATCGGTCACGCAGATGCTCTCGCCGTCTTCAATGGAGACCTCGATATGCGTGCAGAAGCCTGCGAGCGCCTCGTCGATGGCGTTATCCACGATCTCGTATACAAGGTGATGCAGACCGCTCGTGCTCGTCGAGCCGATGTACATACCCGGGCGCATACGCACCGCTTCCAGACCTTCAAGGACCTGGATCTGACTGGCGTCATAGGAATTGGGATTGACTGGTGTATTTTCCGACATGGGTGTTCCTCCATGAGTTTAATCAAAGGATATATTCTCCGCGCGCTTCAAAAGCGTCGCTGTGTTGAGCTGCGATAGATAGATCCGGGTTTTTCCGTCCTCCCGGCAGACGACGAACGATTTGGGAAGATCGTCCGCCACGTTCACGACCTTGCCCGCCTTCTCCGCGGCGCGGAGCGCTTCCCGCGTGATATGCGAGGAGCTGGCGTTATCGAGATCGCACACGGCGACGATGCTGTCGGTCCGCACGACCGTTTCCGCGCCTAAATGGAGGTACATGCTTCGTTTACCCGTCCTTTGTCCATATAAAGTACGCGCCCGCCCGTCATGCGCTCGACGCTTGCCGCTTCGCAGCAGCTCACGAGCGTCTGTCCGCCGCCGATGCGGTTCAAAACAAACTCCTGCCGGGCGCTGTCGAGCTCGGACAAAACGTCGTCGAGCAGCAGCACCGGCGTCTCGCCGGTCTCGGCGAGGAATATCTCCCGCTCGGCGAGCTTCAAGGAGAGCGCCGCCGTGCGTGTCTGTCCCTGGGAGGCATAGCTCCGCGCGTCCGCGCCGTTGATGGTGATCAGAAGATCGTCCTTATGCGCGCCGGCAAGACATAGACCGCTCTCGATCTCCGCGCCGCGCAGCTGGCGCTGCCGTTCGGAGACCGCCTCGTATATCTCCCGTTCCGCCGCCGCGGGGTCTTCCACGGTAGAAACGGTGGTATAGGTGAGCGTGAGATCCTCCGTGCCGCGGGAAAATTCGCTCTGCACGCTTCGCGCGGTCTCGGCGAGCCGTCTTGCAAACGACGCGCGGTAACGGATGATCTTCGCCGAGCACATACACATTCCGTCCGAGAATACGTCCAGCGTATCGAGAAGCGAGGGCTTTTCCCGCCAGTCGCGCAGAATGCGCGTTTTATTTTCCTGCAGGCGCCGGTATTCGGCGATGAGCGCGCCGTAGCCGGGGCGGAGCTGCGTGATGGCGGCATCGAGCATTCGCCGCCGGAGCGACGCCGCGCCGCGGATCATGGCGAGATCGTCCGGGGAGAAGAGGATCGCTTTCAGGCACTGCTCTGTTTCTCCCGCCGAGAGCTTCACGCCGTTGCGCTTCATTGTGCGCGTCCGGCCGCGGCGGAGCAATATTTCCATGCGCTGCTCTCTCTCGGACGCGAAATACTCTCCGCGCACCGCCGCCTCGTCCTTTTCAAAGGCGATGAGCTCCTTATCGTAATACGTGCGGAAGCTCTTCGCGCCGGTGAGCATATATACCGCTTCGAGAAGCGTCGTTTTTCCCTGCGCGTTCGCGCCCGCGATGACGTTCACGCCCGGCGAAAATTCGCACCGGCCGCCCTGCAGCAGACGGAAATTTTCCGTCTGCACCGCATCGACGCGCATCAGCCTTCCGCGCGCAGACGCACGGGCAGGATCATGTAAAGGAAGCTGTCGCCGCCGTCCTCCGGCGTGATGATGCAGGGGGCGCTGCCGTTCACAATGTTGATGCGCAGCGTGTCGGCGGGCGCGGCCTTGAAAGCGTCCATGAGATAGCTGTTGTTGAAGCCGACGATCATGCCGCCGCCGTCGCCCTCGAGCGGGCAGCAGTCCTCCGCGCGGCCGAGCGGCGTGGCGCAGGTGATGGTGAGCATGTTTTCTCCGAACACGCACCGGAGCGGGTTTTTCGTGCGGTCGTCGATGATGAGGCTCACGCGGTCCGTGCAGCGGATGAGATCGGCGCGCTGCGCCTTGAGCTGGATGGGAAAATCGCCGGGAACGGTCTTACGGAAGTTCAGAAATTCGCCTTCCAGACGGCGGGAGATGAGCACCGTATCTCCCACAGAGAACGAAACGTGCTTGCTGCCGACGGCGATCTTCACCGGCTCCTCGGGACTCATGCAGATCTTCTCGAGATCGGAGAGAGCAGCTCCCGGCACGATGAATTTGAGACTTTCCACATCGCACGTTTCCACCGGCTCGCGGCGGAGCGCCATGCGGTAGCCGTCTACGGCTACCATGGTCATAATGTTGTCATCGACCTCGATGAGCGCGCCGGTGTACACCGGGCGGGACTCGTTTGTGGAGATGGCGAAGCTCGTCTCGGCGATCATGCGCGCCATCGTGTCCTGCGGCAGGGAGAGATTGCTGCAGAAGTCGAGCGACGGAAGGTCGGGGAAATCGTCCGACGCCGTGCCGGAAATATTGTAATCGGCGTTGCCGCAGGCGATGTTCACGGCGTTATTCTCGTCCGAGCAGACCGAAACGATGCCGTCCGGCAGCTTGCGCACGATGTCGCCGAAGAGCTTGGCGTTGATCACCACGCTGCCCGGCGCGGACACGTCCGCCTCAAACGTCGTATAAATGCCCTTTTTGAGATCATAGCCCGTGACGCGGACGTTGTGTCCGGCCTCGATGAGCAGACCCTCCATTGCCGGGATCGGGCTTTTGGAAGCGGCGGCGCGGCCCGCGGTGGCGACGGCGAGACTGAGCAGATATTTCTCACAGGTGAATTTCATGGCGATTCCTCCGTTTCTTCCAGAAAGAAAGATAGAATATTTTTTAGAAGCGAGTATCAGTAGAGCAAAAACTTGTGGAAAACTCCGCGAAAGCCTTGAAAATCAAGGATTTTGGATGTGGAAAACTTCAGGGGTAATTTTCCACAGTTTCCACATCGGGACGGAACAAAAAAGTTTTGAACATTTATAAACAGTTTTTCCACATACATTTTGTGGAAAACTTTATTTTTGCCGTTATGCCTTGGAATTGATGTTGTAGGTAACGTCGCGGATGACCATGGCAAACTCCTGGCTGGCCTGCATCATGTCTTCGATCTTGCGGATCGAGGCGAGCACCGTGGCGTGGTTTCGGCCCTCAAACTGCGCGCCGATATCGGTGAGCGCCATGTTCGTGAGATTCCGGCAGAGATACATGGCGACCTGCCGCGCCGTGGCGGTGTTCTTCTGGCGGGACTGCCCACGCAGCGCCTCCTCCGAAACGGAGAAGTACCGCGCCGTTTCCGCAATGATGACGTTCGGCGTGGGGACGTAGGTTCCGACGCGGATCACGTCCTTGATGGCGCGGCGGACGCTTGAAACCGTGATATCGTCCTCCAGAAGATCGCGGTAGGCGGTGAGCTTTTTCACCACGCCCTCAAGCTGGCGGATGTTCGATGTGACCGTCTCGCCGATGAACGTTACAACTTCGTCCGGCAGCACGACGCCGAACTGCGCGGCCTTGTTGCGCGTGATGGCCATGCGCGTTTCGAGATCCGGCGGCTGCACGTCCGCCATAAGGCCCCATTCGAGCCGCGTGCGGATACGGTCTTCCAGCTTGTTCATCTCCATCGGCGGGCGGTCAGACGTGACGACGATCTGCTTTCCCGCTTCATAGAGAGTGTTGAACGTGTGGAAGAACTCCTCCTGCGTCTGCTGCTTGCCGGCGATGAACTGGATATCGTCCATCAGGAGAAGATCGGCGCTGCGGTATTTGGCGCGCAGATCCTCGCCGCCGCCGACCTGGATGGCATGGACGAGATCGTTCGTGAAATCGTCGCCCTTGACGTATACGATCTTCGCCTTCGGGTTCTTCGCGTGGATCGCGCTGCCGATGGCGAGAAGAAGGTGCGTTTTGCCGAGCCCGGAGTTGCCGTAAATGAAAAGCGGGTTATAGAGCTTGCCGGGGTTTTCCGCCACGGCGATGGCCGCGGCGTGGGCGTATTTATTCGACGGTCCCACGACGAAGTTATCGAACGTGAAGCCCGCGACCTCCGGGAGCGTATCGTCCGTTTTTGTTTCGGAGATGTAGCTGTCCAGCTCGTCCCCGGCAAGGATCGTCAGTTTGAACTCGGCGGAGAAAAGGTCGCTGAGCGCATCGATGATCGTCTGGGCAAAGCGGGACTGGATAATGTCGCGCTTGAACTCCGTGGGGGTGTGGATGACGAGCCGGTTATTCACGATCTCGACCGGCGTGCAGTCGTCAAACCAGGTGTTCAGCGCCGTGGCGGTCAGATTCTGCCCGAGAACGGCAAGAACGCTGTTCCATATGTCGTTGAGGGAATTCATTCTTTCTCTCCTTATTACCTGCGCGCTTCGGGCGCTATTATCAGCTATTATAAAAGTATACCACTTTTTCCCGGACGTGTAAACATATATATTAATAATGTAAACTACGATTAATTAGGATATATGAAATAATACAACATAAAAAGAAAGCCGGAAAATTGACTTTTCCCGGTACGGTCAGTATAATTAAAAAAAGACTCCGTTGTAAGGGAAACCTTTTCGAAAGGAAATGCCATGAAGAAAAAAACTCGGATCGGGATCCTTGCGGCGGCACTCGTGCTGATTGTCGCGGCAGGTGTGTTCGTCGGGGTGAATTATACGCTGGTGAGCGGGAAGCTGGTCTCCCGCCGCGCTGAAACGATCGACCTGCGCGGAAAAAATATCACCGCCAAACAGCTCACGAAAGCACGCAAAAAGCTGCCGGATGCGCACATTCTCTGGGACATCGCCATCGGCGGCAAAACGTTCGACGGCGAGAGCGAGAACATCGTAACGGCGGATTTCACCGCCGGGGATATCCCTGCCTTTGCCAGACTTGAAAATCTCGCGAGCGCCGATGTGAGTGCGTGCAGCGATATTTCCGCCATTCTCGCGCTGCGCTCTGCGCTGCCGGAGGTGCGTGTGTTCTGGACCGTCCCGCTCGCCGGAGAGAGCTTTGACGGCGACAGCGAGAACATTATCGTCCCCGACGCTTCGGAGGAAGAGCTGCGCGCGGCTCTCGTCCGTCTGCCGGAGCTCAAAACGCTGACGCTTACCGGAAGCGCGTTTTCTCTGGAAAGCCAGCTCGCGCTGAAGGAGGAGTTTCCCTCCGTGAGCTTTGTCTGGGACGTGACGCTTGCCGGCAAGACCTTCGTCTCGGACGCCTCGGCGCTCGACTTTACCGGCACGCCGCTCACGGAGGATAACCTCTCCGAAATCGGCGCGGCGCTCGTGCTTCTGCCCGATGCAAAGAGCGTTACGCTCACTGCCTGCGGACTTTCGGGGGACGCGCTGCGTACCTTCTCCGCGGCGCATCCGGAGATTCTGACGATCTGGGAAACGCAGCTTTTCGGCGTCACGTTCACGACTGACGCCGAGGAGATCGAGTTCACGGACATCCCGCTCACCGTGGAGGACGCCGCGCAGATCGAGGACATGCTCCCCTATATGCCGAATCTCAAAAAGGTCGTGATGCTGCGCTGCGGCATTTCCAATGAGGATATGGAGGAGATCAATCTCCGGCACGAGAATGTGCAGTTCGTCTGGATGGTGCAGGTCTATGCCTACGGCGTGCGCACCGATCAGACGTACTTCTCCATTTATAACTGCGAGTATTTTTACGGCGAGTACGATCATCTCGCGGACGATCTTCGCTACTGTCACGACATGATCGCCGTCGATCTCGGACATATGCACCTGTACGGCGATACCTATTTTCTCACGCAAATGCCGCATCTGCAGTATCTTATTCTCTCGAGCGCCGGGCCCAATCCCATCCCGGAGCTCGGCACGCTCAAGGAGCTGCGGTTTCTGGAGTTGGGCAAGGCGTCGTTCACGGATATCACCATGCTCTCCGAGTGTACGAGCCTCACGGATATCGATCTCATGTATAAGCGCGTCAAGAGCGACGAGGTCGCCGAGGCGGACGTGCAGACGCTCTGCAAAATGACGTGGCTCAAGCGGCTGTATCTCGGCGGGAACATGTACAATGAAGAGCAGATGAAGCGTCTGTATGACTCCCTGCCCAATACGCAGATCGTCATCCACAACTCGCCCGAGTGGGAGCAGAACCGCTGGCGCGAAGCGGAGATCTATTTTGAAATGCGCGACGCGCTGCACATGTACTACATCGACGACGACGGCAACCACGTCCCCTATAACCCCTATACCGGCGAGCCGAGCCAGTACGACGATACCGATCCGTTCCGGAAGCATTAAACCCGGCGCCGATACCGAAAAGGGCGCTTTACACACATTTTACAACGCCGCGGTAACGGATTTTACACCTTTAACGTAGAATACTCCCCGACAAGAACGTCGGGGAGTTTTTCTTATTTATGAAGAAAAAGGTTTTGGAAAATATCGTAAAATGGATCTTCCTTCTCTGCGGCATCGCGGCGGTGGGATTCGTGCTGTGCATCTGCCTGTATCTTGTGATCTCCGGCGTACCGGCGATCCGGGAGATCGGGCTTTGGAATTTTCTTTTCGGCGAGACGTGGAACGCGCCGACGAATGAATTCGGTATATTGCCGTTCATCCTCACGAGCATTTACGGCACGGCGGGCGCGCTGCTCCTCGGTGTGCCGCTCGGCCTTTTCACGGCGGTATTTCTCGCCAAGGCCGCCCCGCCGCGCATTGCCGCCGCGGCGCGCAGCTGCGTGGCGCTGCTCGCGGGCATCCCCTCGGTCGTGTACGGTCTCGTGGGCATGACGGTGCTCGTGCCGTTTGTGCAGAAAACGTTCTCCCTCTCCTCCGGAGCGTGCCTGCTCACGGCCATTCTCGTGCTGACGGTGATGATCCTGCCGTACATCGTGTCCGTTTCGGAAACGGCGCTGCGCGCCGTGCCGCGCGAATATGAGGAAGCCTCTCTCGCGCTCGGCGCAACGAAGGCGGAAACGTGGTTTCTCGTTTCGCTCAGGGCGGCGAAAAGCGGCGTGATCGCCTCCGTTATCCAGGGCACGGGCCGCGCCGTCGGCGAAGCGATGGCAATACTGATGGTGGCGGGCAACGTGGCGAATATGCCGTCGCTCTTTGCCTCCGTCCGGTTTCTCACGACTGCCATCGTCTCCGAAATGTCCTATGCCGCCTACGGCTCCCTGCAGCGCGACGCGCTCTTCTCCGTGGGTCTGGTGCTGTTCCTCTTCATTCTTCTCATCAACGCCGCGCTGCGGCTTCTCGGCGAAAGGAGCGCCAAGGCATGAGAAAGCTCCGGGAAATTTTTCTGAAAGCAGCCCTTATCGCCGCGGCGGTGATAACAGGCGGTATTCTTCTCTTCCTGATCGGGATCATTTTAAAGCGCGGTCTGCCGCAGCTGAGCTGGTCGTTCCTCACGACGGCGACGAGCTATCTCGCCGGAACGACCGGCATTCTCCCCAACATCTGCAACACGCTCTATCTCATTCTCATCGCCATGGGCGCGGCGCTTCCGCTCGGCGTCGGCGCGGCGGTGTACATCACCGAATACGCGGAAAATCCCCGCGTCGTGCGGCTTATCAGCTTTGCCGCCGAAACGCTCACGGGTATCCCGTCCATCCTCTTCGGTCTCATCGGCATGCTGTTTTTCATCAAGCTCGGCGTCCTTAAGCAGGGCGTTCTCGCCGGCGGCCTCACGCTCGCGCTCATGGTGCTCCCCACGGTCATGGCGAACACGCGCGAGAGTCTGCTCGCCGTGCCGAGAGCTTACCGCGAGGGCGCTCTCGCGCTCGGCAGCGGCAAGTGGCACATGGTGCGCACCGTCGTGCTGCCGAACGCCGTGGACGGTATCGTGACCGGCTGCATCCTCTCCGTCGGCCGTATCACCGGCGAGAGCGCGGCGCTTCTCTTCACCGCGGGCTTCGGTCTGCGGCTGCTGGGATTCAAAGCGGCGCTCGAATCCTCCTCGGCGTCGCTTTCCGTGGCGCTGTATCTCTACGCGAGCGAGCAGGGCAAGTTTGATATCGCCTTCGGCATTGCGGCGGTGCTGCTCGCGCTGACGCTCGCGCTCAATCTTCTCGCCTCGCTCACGGCGGGCAAGGCCGGAAAGGAACGGTAAAAATTATGGAACCCATTCTGCAGACCAAAAAGCTCGACCTGCGCTACGGCGCATTTCAGGCGCTCTACGGCATCGATACGGACATTTTTCCCAACGAGATCACGGCGCTCATCGGCCCCTCGGGCTGCGGCAAGTCCACGTATCTCAAAACGCTCAACCGCATGAACGATCTTGTGCCGGGCTGCAAAATTGACGGCGCGGTGCTCTTCCATGGCCACAACGTTTACGGCGACAAGATCGACGTCACGGAGCTTCGCAGCCGCATCGGCATGGTGTTCCAGAAGCCGAACCCATTCCCGATGAGCATTTACGACAACATCGCCTACGCCCCCCGGCTGCACGGCGTGCGCGGCCGCGCGGAGCTTGACGAGATCGTGGAACGATCGCTCAAAAGCGCCGCCATATGGGACGAGACGAAGGACAAGCTCAAAAAGAGCGCGCTCGGTCTCTCCGGCGGACAGCAGCAGAGACTGTGCATCGCCCGCGCGCTGGCCGCCGAGCCGGAGATGCTGCTGATGGACGAGCCGACGAGCGCGCTCGACCCGATCTCCACCGGGCGCATCGAAGAGCTGGCGCTCGAGCTCAAAAAGACGTACACCATTGTCATCGTCACGCACAACATGCAGCAGGCCGCGCGCATCTCGGAAAAGACGGCGTTTTTCCTGCTCGGCAAGCTCGTGGAGATGGGCGAAACGGCGAAGATATTCAACGAAGCCGAGGACAGCCGGACAAGGGATTATGTACAGGGAAAATTCGGCTAATAAAAAAGCTCCCTCTGACGAGGGAGCGGAACGAGACAAGACGGAGAGAAGGTTGTAAACCCCTCAGTCAGCCTGACGGCTGACAGCTCCCCTGTTAGGGGAGCCAAGCCGGTCTTCCACAAAACTTACTTGCCTCCCCTAACAGGGGAGGTGTCAAAGCCGGAGGTTTTGACGGAGGGGTTTTCCTCATAAAGAGGAAGATCCTTTTTTATTTTTATACCGCCGAGACCTTGCGCTTGATGTCCATCGCTACGGCGGAGGCTTTCTCGGCAATATCGCCGAGCGTATCGCCGCAGGGGATGACCGTGCATTCGTTCACCTCAAGATCGCGCTGCACGAGATACGCGTCCGCGAGCTCCTCTGCGGGCAGACGCAGCACCGGCACGCCGCGCGAGGAGAAAAGCAGCGCCTTGTCCGGCGACACCTTGCCGCAGAACACGAGCCGCGAAGAGCCGGAGAGCGCGTCCAGATCGGCGAGAGAATCGCGCAGTCCCGGCGCCATGACCGGAATAATGCCCGCCATGCGCGCGATGGCCAGCGTAGCGGAAGGGCCTGTGCCGGACGTCGATCCGCCGCCGACGAGCGCGGGGATCTGCGAGCGCGTGCAGCTGCCGCCGCTGCGGCAGAGCGTGTCCATGTCCTGCTTGGAAAGGCCCGCCTTGAGCCGTCCGTTCACGATGCCGACGCAGCACGGCACGCAGTCGCGCCGGTAAAACGCCTGCTCACACTCCTGCAGCGCCTCCAGATTGCGCGGGTACGGCAGCTGCATGAAAAATCCGGTCTCGATGGCGATGATCGGCGTTCCCGCCTTGAGCGACGCCAGCACCGGCGGACACATATCCAGATATTTGCTTGCCATAGAGATTGCCTCCTCCATATTCAAGCCTCCCTTGTGTAAAGGGAGGTGGCACGGCGCGCAGCGCCGTGACGGAGGGATTGTCGTTTTCCGGAGAATACAATCCCCCAGTCAGCTCCACTGACAGCCCCCTTTGCACAAGGGGGCCTTTTTTCAATCAATTATCATAGCGTAAAAGCGCAAAAAATGCAATACCGAGGAAAATTCCCGGGTTGTTCATGCATTTGTCATAACTCCACGCTATAATAAGAAAAAAACTTGGAGAGGAGCGGCAGGTATGAACGAAAAACCCACGCACGATCGATCCGTCGGATTTACCGACGCAAGTTATATACGGCAGGACGACGCGCCGAATATGCCGCGCTGCTACTCTTTTTCGGAAGAAAAATCGTCCGGCACGAAGAAAACGGTCTCGCCGCTGCGCGTTGGCGCGCTGTGTCTTGCCTTTTTCGTGCTCGGCTCGCTGCTCACCACGGCGTTTTCCGATGCGGAAAAGCCTGTCGTGAATACCAAAACCGCCGTCCCCACGCCTTCATCGGAGACGGTCCAGACCGGCGGGGATATTTCCGGCGCCGCGGCGATCTCCGCGGCGGTCCATGCCGATACGCCCCCCTCCGCGACGAGCGCGCCCACCGGCGAGCGCCCCTATCTCGGCGTGATCGTTCAGACCGTGAGCTGCGCCGCGGCGGACTATTATAACGGCTCGGACAGCAACGCCATGGTCCCCGGCGTGCAGATCTACGCCGTGGAGGACGGCGGACCGGCGAGCGACGCGGGACTTTGCAGCGGCGATATCATCATCCGGCTGAACGGCGCGGACATAGCCACCGCCGCCGATCTCACCGCCGCGGAAAACGGTCTTACGCCGGGCTGCAAGACGATCCTCATCGTTTACCGCGCGGGCGAGTACCGCGAGGTGCCGGTCGTGCTCGGCGAGCTGCCCGACGAGGACGGCGAAGAGGACCACGGCTGGTGTGATTTTGATAACGCCTGGTAATATTATAAAGTCTCCCTCGTCAGAGGGAGCTTATTAGATAGGCCTCCCCCATGGGAGGCTTTTTTCTTGCAAACGACACGATAAAGGTGTATTCTCTATACTTATGGACGCCATAATCAAAGCCATAGGAAAAACACCCTCCCTTGCTACCCTCCCCCTGAGGGTCGAGGAGGGCTATTTGCCTGCCCTTTTGACCCAATCGGGCGGCGCGATGCGCGCTCTCGGCGCGGCGATACTCCGCCGCGAGACCGACCGGCCCATCTTCGTTCTCTGTACCGACGAGACGAACGCCGGAACGCTCGCCGCCGATCTTGAGGCGCTGCTCGGCGAGAGTGTTGTGCAGCTCACGGGGCGGGATCTCGCGCTGCGCGATATCGAGGTCGTATCCCGGCAGGAGGAGCAGCGGCGGCTGCGCGCGCTCGACGCGCTCTATGCCGGCGCGGGCGTTGCGGTATGCACCGTTTCCGGCCTTCTGCAGCGCACGCTGCCGCCGGATATTCTGGAAAACGCCGCCTTTACGCTCCGTCTCGGCGAGGGCGAGGGCCCCGAAGCGCTCGAGCCGCGCCTGCTTGCGTGCGGCTACCGCCGCAGCGACATGGTGGAGGGTCCCGGCCAGTTTTCGCGCCGCGGCGGTATTCTTGACATCTTCTCCCCCGGCGCGGAGCGCCCCGTGCGCGCCGAGTTCTGGGGCGACGAGATCGACTCCATGGGCTTTTTCGACACCGACACGCAGCGCCGCGCGGAGAATATCGAATCCTTCCGTGTGCTGCCCGCGTGCGAATCGCTCGTTGATTCCAGCCGCGCCGGGAGCATCGCCAAGGCGCTTCTGAGCCACGCCGCGCGCGCCGAGCGGCGCGAGCAGACGGAGCTTGCGCGCCGTCTCCGCCGGGACGCGGAGCTTATTTCCACCGGCGCGCCCCTGTCCTGGAGCGACCGGTATCTCCCGGAATTATACAGTGAGTATTCAACGGCGCTCGATTTCATCGCGCCGGACGCTATCGTTTATATTGACGCGCCGAACCGCTGCGCGGAAAAAGCGAAGGATATTTCCGACTCTCTCGCGGACGATCTGAAGATCCTGCGCGAGGGCGCGTTCCCGGTCGCGGAAACCGGCGATTATCTCCTGCCGTGGAAGGACGCATGCGAAAAAATCGCGGACTTCGCTGTCGTGATGGCGGACGCCTTCAGCGCGGGGCGCTATCCCCTCTCCCCCCGGTCGGTGCTCGATACGAATGTCCGCCAGCTTCCGAGCTACGGCGGCAGCGCGGAAACGGCGCTTGCCGACGTGCAGCGGTATCTCGAAAACGATTTCCGCGTTGTGGTGTTCGCCTCGGATGACCGCCGGGCGGATGTGCTCGCAGCGATGCTCGAGCGAAACGGCATACCGCCGCTGCGCGGCTTCCCGAACGGCGCTCTGCCGCCGGAGGGACGGGCCACCGTTGCGGTGGGCGCGCTTTCCGCGGGTCTTGAAGCGCCGGAGGCGCACCTTGCCGTGCTGACCGATACGCAGATCGCCGCGGGCGCGCTGCGAAGCCGCAAGCGCCGCCGCGCCATGGCAGACCGCGAGAAGCTCGGCTCCTGCGCCGATCTCTCGGTCGGCGATCTTGTGGTGCACGAGCACCACGGCATCGGCCGCTTTGCCGGTATCTTCAAGCTGCCGGTGGACGGCATCGAAAAGGACTACATTAAAATATGTTACGCTGGGTCGGACAGCTTGTACGTTCCGGCGACACAGCTCGACCTTGTGTCGAAATACATCGGCGGCGGCGAGGACCGCCCCGTGAAGCTCTCGCGCATGGGCGGCGCGGAGTGGAAAAAGACGACGAGCCGCGCCAAGGCCGCGGCAAAAGAGCTCGCCGCCGAGCTCACGAAGCTCTATGCCGCGCGCGCCCGCACGCCGGGCTACGCCTTCGCGCCGGACAGCCCGTGGATGACGGAGTTTGAAGAGGCGTTCGGCTACGCCGAAACGGACGATCAGCTCCGGTGCATTCAGGAGATCAAGGACGACATGGAAAAGCCGGTTCCGATGGACCGCCTGCTCTGCGGCGACGTCGGCTACGGCAAAACGGAGGTCGCGCTCCGCGCGGCGATGAAGTGCATTTTAGACGGCAAGCAGTGCGCGATCCTTGTGCCGACCACGGTGCTTGCCCGCCAGCATTACCAGACCGCGATGCGCCGCTTTTTCGGCTACCCGGTGGAGATCGCGCTCCTGTCGCGCTACAGCACACCCGGCCAGAAAAAGGACATTCTCAAAAAGACGCTCGCGGGCAGCGTCGATCTTCTCATCGGCACGCACAGCCTGCTGCAGAAGAGCGTTGTCTTCAAGGATCTCGGCCTTCTCATCGTGGACGAGGAGCAGCGCTTCGGCGTGTCGCACAAGGAAAAGCTCAAGGAAATGTCGAAGGGCGTCGATGTGCTGACGCTCTCGGCAACGCCCATCCCGCGCACGCTCAACATGGCGCTTTCGGGTCTGCGCAGCATGTCCACCATTGAGGAGCCGCCGCGCGACCGCCAACCCGTGCAGACGTTTGTGATGGAGCAGGACGAAAAGGCCGTGTGCGACGCCATCCGGCGCGAGCTTCTCCGCGGCGGGCAGGTATACTATCTCCACAACCGCGTGGAGAACATCGAGCATGTGGCGCTGCGGCTGCAAAAGCAGCTCGGCGGCGGTGTTTCCGTCGGCGTGGCGCACGGCAAAATGGACGAGGAACAGCTCTCCCGCGTCATGGACGACATGGTCGAGGGGAAAATTCAGGTGCTCGTCTGCACGACGATCATCGAGACCGGCATCGATATCCCGAACGTCAACACCCTCATCGTGGAGGACGCCGACAAGCTCGGTCTTGCCCAGCTCCACCAGCTGCGCGGGCGCGTCGGACGCAGCGCGCGGCGCGCGAGCGCGTATCTGCTCTACCGCCCGGAGAAGGCGCTCACGGAGATCGCCGAAAAGCGCCTGACCGCCATCCGCGAGTTTGCCGAGTTCAACGCCGGGTTCCAGATCGCCATGCGTGACCTGGAAATTCGCGGCGCGGGCAACCTCCTCGGCGCGGAGCAGTCGGGTCACATGATGGACGTCGGCTACGATATGTACTTAAAGCTGCTCGAGGAGGCCGTGCTCGAGGAAAAGGGCGAAAAGCCGCCCGTGCGCACCGAGTGCGCTGCCGACCTCTCCGTTACGGCGAACATCCCGGAAAAGTATGTCCCGAGCGCCGAGCAGCGCATGGACCTTTACCGCCGCATCGCCCTCATCCGCACCGAGGCGGACGCCGACGATCTCACCGACGAGCTCATCGACCGCTTCGGCGACCCGCCGAGCGCGGTGAACGCGCTCATCCACGTGGCGCTGCTGCGCGGCGAGGCCGGGCGCGCCGGTATCTCGGACATCTCCCAGAAGGGAAACATGCTCTATTTCAAGGTAGAGAATTTCGACATGGAAACGCTTTCCGCGCTCTATGCGCAGAAGGAGTTCAAAAACCGCGTCAAGCTCGAAGCCGGACGCGAGCCGCGGCTGGGGCTTAAGCTCCGGCCCGGCGCGAGACCCATTCCGGAAGCGCGCGCCCTTGTGGAAGCGTGGAACAAACTGCAAAAACCGGCGGCGGAGCCCGCCGCGGAAAAGGAGTAAAAAAACTATGAAAGCAAAGAAACTGCTCGCGCTGCTTATGAGTCTTGTGCTGCTGCTCGGCGCGCTCGCCGTTCCGGCGCTCGCCGCCGACGACGGCACGACCGGCGACAGCGCCGCGGCCGGCTCGTCCGAAGCCGCATCCGAAGCTGCATCCGACGCTGCATCCGACGCTGCCGCGGCAGCGCAGGAAGCGTATACGAAGATCATGGAACAGCTCGACGCGGCCAGCAAAAAGTACGACGGCGACACCGTCGTCGCCACGGTGAACGGTACGGAAGTCACATGGAAGCTCTGCTACTATCTCATCGCCAGCATGACGAGCCAGTTCATCCGCTACACCATGGCGATCCCCGACTTTACCACCGACACGGGCGACGGCACGACGCTGCAGGACGCAATGCGCGAAGCGCTTGAGGCGCGCATGAAGTATTACACCGTTCCGGCGGCCGAGGCGGACAAGCGCGGTCTCGCGGAGACGGTGGACGCCGAGGTCGAAACGCAGTGGAGCAGCATCGTGGAGCAGTACGGCGGCGTGGACGCGCTGATGGAGGCCATGGAGAGCGCGTATCTCGACGAGCCGACCTACCGCCTGCTCCTCCGGAGCAACGCCGCGTTCAACGCCATCATGGAGGATACCTACGGCGCGAACGGCGAGAAGCTCTCCGAGGCGGACGTCCTCGCGTGGGCGAACGACAACAACTATGTCCGCTGCAAGCACATCCTCTTCCTCACGAAGAACGACGACGGCACCGACATGACGGACGAAGAGAAAGCCGAAGTCCGCAAGGAGGCCGAGACGACGCTCGAGGAGCTGCGCGCGCTCGAATCCGACCGCGAGACGATGATGGCGCGGTTCGACGAGTTGATGGCGGAAGCCGACGACCCCGGCATGACAAACTTCCCGGACGGCTACATTTTCACCGACGATCAGATGGTGCAGGAGTTTGAGGACGGCGCCCGCGCTCTCGCGGACTATGAGATCTCCGACATCGTGGAATCGAGCTACGGCTACCACATCATCCTCCGTCTCCCGCTCGATCCCGACGGCAAGACCCTCTCGCAGGATTCCGGCACGGGCGATTATATGACGCTGCGCGCCGACGCCGCCAACGAGCTTTTCAACAACATGCTCATCGACTGGATCAACAACGCGGAGGTCGAGTGGAAGGGCGATTTCGGCACGATGGATTATAACGAGCTGTTCGAGGAACCGGCGGCGAAGTCGGCGAACGTCTGGATGTACGTTGCCATCGCGGCGCTCGTCGTGATCGTGGCGCTGGCGGCGGTGCTGCTCGGCAGGAAGAAGCCCGCCGAGACCGAAGAGACGGAAACTTCCGAGACAGCGGAAGTGACGACGGATGAGACCGAAAAGGCCGAAACGGAGGACGCTCCGGAGACCGAGCCGGAAAAGGCCGCGACGGAGACGGAAGCGCCCGCCGAAGCGGAAGGCGAAACGAAAACGGAAGAGGACGAATGATCCTCTTCCAATAAGTCCATGCTCCGAAATTCTCGCCGACGGCGAAAACCGCGTGCGGAACGTTGAGACATACTGATACAAAACCCCTCCGTCAAAGGACTTGCTTTTGACGGAGGGATTTTTGCGGTCAGGGCGTTTAGTTTTCGTGCTCTGCGAGATGCCGTTTGAGGGCCTGGAACGTCTCGTCGCTGATGTAGTGCTCCACGCGGCAGGCGTCCTCGGCGGCGGTCTCCGCGTTCACGCCGAGCAGGGTGAATATCTTCGTGAGACACATGTGCCGCTCAAAGATATACTGCGCGCGCTCGCGGCCCTTGTCCGTGAGCGTGATCGCGCCGAACTTGTCCACCGTGATGTATTCCTGCTTCTTCAAAATGCCGATCGCCCGGCTGACCGAGGGCTTTGAGTAGCCGATGTATTCGCTCACGTCGATCGAACGCACGACCGGCAGCGACTGGCTCAGACGATATATGGTTTCGAGGTACATTTCCCCGGATTCCTGCATGATCATGAGAAAAAAACTCCGTTTCCTTGGATGATTATCTATTACCATATCATATTCATTTCCGAAAAACAAGCGAATTTCCAACGGCGTGCCGTGTCGGAGCCTGTCCTTTTGTGCCGATTATACAAAGATGAAAAAAAGCGGCGTTCCCTCTTGACAAGTTAGCGCAGGGTAACTATTATATAAGGCGGTTAGTGGGAGCTAACCGATTATTTTTGCGCATATGTTAGCTTGGACTAACATCCGGAAGGAGGGTGCGGCATGATGCCGTTGGTACTGGCGAATGTCGGCGAACCGCAGATCGTAAAGCGCATCGGCGGAAACCCGGAGACGAAGCGTCATCTTGAGGATCTTGGCTTCACCGTCGGCGGCGAGGTCTGCATCGTGACCACGCTGGGCGGAAACGTGATCGTGAAGGTCAAGGAGTCCCGCGTCGCTGTCAGCGATGAGCTGGCGCGCAAGATCATGGTTTGATCATGCGTTGATGGACAAGGACACACGCCCTTGCGTATCGACGCTCAGGAAAGAAAAAGAAAATATAAAATAAGGAGGCAACGGTATGAAAACTCTGCGCGAAGTGCCGGTCGGCTCGACGGTCAAGGTCGTGAAGCTCCATGGCGAGGGCGCGGTGAAGCGCCGCATCATGGACATGGGCATCACGAGAGGCACCCAGGTCTACGTCCGCAAGGTAGCGCCCCTCGGCGACCCCATCGAAGTCACCGTCCGCAACTACGAGCTTTCGATCCGCAAGGCGGACGCCGAGATGATCGAGATCGAATAAAAACTTTTCGGGGAGAGCCCCTAATTTTTTCGAGCAGCGGTTAGCGAAGGCAAACCGCGGAAAAGCTTTTGAGAGCAGAAAGGAAGCGTGAAAATGGATTTGCGCATCGCCCTTGCGGGCAACCCGAACAGCGGCAAAACCACCCTGTTCAACGCTCTGACCGGCTCCAACCAGTTCGTCGGCAACTGGCCGGGCGTCACGGTCGAGAAGAAGGAAGGCAAGCTCAAAGGTCATGACGGTGTCATCATCACCGACCTTCCGGGCATTTATTCTCTGTCCCCCTACACGCTGGAGGAAGTCGTAGCGAGAAATTACCTCATCGGCACGCGCCCCGATGCCATTTTGAACATCATCGACGGCACGAACCTTGAGCGTAACCTTTATCTCACCACGCAGCTCACCGAGCTTGGCATCCCCGTGGTGCTGGCGGTGAACATGATGGACGTCGTCCGCAAGAACGGCGACAAGATCGACGTTGCGGAGCTGTCCCGTCAGCTCGGCTGCCCGGTCGTGGAGGTCTCCGCGCTGAAGGGCGACGGCGTCAAGGAAGCCGCCGAGACCGCCATCAAAGCCGCGAAAAGCGGCAAGACCATCCCGATGCACAAGTTCTCCGGCCCGGTCGAGCACGCCATTGCCCACATCGAAGAGGCGGCCGTGCACACCATGCCCGAAGAGCAGCAGCACTGGTACGCCATCAAGGTGTTCGAGCGCGACGATAAGGTGCTTGAGTCCCTGAACATCCCGGCGGATGTCAAGGCCCACATCGAGCAGGACATCGAGGCCGCCGAGAAGGAGCTCGACGACGACGCCGAGAGCATCATCACCAACGAGCGCTACGTTTATATCGCCGAGGTCATCAAGGCCTGCTATAAGAAGAAAAACGCCGGTCAGCTGACCACCTCCGATAAGATCGACAAGATCGTCACGAACCGCTGGCTGGGTCTGCCCATCTTTGCGGCCGTCATGTTCCTCGTTTACTGGATCGCCATGGTCGCCGTCGGCGCGCCCGCGACCGACTGGGCCAACGACGGTCTGTTCGGCGACGGCTGGCACCTGTTCGGCATCGGCTCCGCGGCGTACAACGAAGTCGCAGAGCAGTACGGCGACGCCTCCGCCATCGTGGACGGCTACGACGCTTACGTTGAAGAAAACGGCGCCGCCCCCGAAGGCGAATTTACTTACGAAGTTGAAGACGAAGAGACCCTCGAGATCACCGAAGAGACTGCGACGCTCAAGGATTACGAAAAGGCGCTCGCCACGCTCGACGAGATCGGCGACGAGCCCGATCCGGCGGACTACGGTGTCTGGGTCCCCGGTATCCCCGTGCTGATCGGCAACGCTCTTGAGGCGGCCGGCGCGGCGGAATGGCTCAGCGGCCTGATCCTTGACGGCATCGTCGCCGGTGTCGGCGCGGTGCTCGGCTTTGTGCCGCAGATGCTCGTCCTCTTCCTGCTTCTCGCGTTCCTCGAAGCCTGCGGCTACATGGCCCGTATCGCGTTCGTTCTCGACCGTGTGTTCCGCAAGTTCGGCCTTTCCGGTAAGTCCTTCATCCCGATGCTCATCGGCGTTGGCTGCGGCGTGCCGGGCGTCATGGCATCGCGTACCATTGAAAATGAGCGCGACCGCCGTATGACGATCATGACCACCACGTTCATCCCCTGCGGCGCGAAGGTCCCGTTCATCGCCATGATCGCCGGCGCAATCTTCGGCGGCAGTCCCTGGGTCTCCACCTCCGCTTACTTCATCGGCATGGCCGCCATCGTCATTTCCGGCATCATGCTCAAGAAGACCAAAATGTTCGCCGGCGACCCCGCTCCGTTCGTTATGGAGCTGCCCGCCTACCACTGGCCGACGCTCGGCAACGTTCTCCGCAGCATGTGGGAGCGCGGCTGGAGCTTCATCAAGAAGGCCGGCACGATCATTCTTCTTTCCACCATCTTTGTCTGGTTCACCACGTACTTCGGCTGGGTCGACGGTCAGTTCCAGATGCTGTCCGAGGACCAGATCGACTACTCCATCCTCGCGGCCATCGGCGGCGCGATCTGCTGGATCTTTGCGCCTCTCGGCTGGGGCAACTGGCAGGCGACGGTCGCCTCCATCACCGGCCTCGTCGCCAAGGAGAACATCGTCGGTACGCTCGGCATTCTCTACGGCGCCGGCGAAGGCACGGTGTGGCAGCACATCGGCGCGGCGTTCACCCCGATCACCGGCTACTCGTTCCTCGTGTTCAACCTGCTGTGCGCTCCGTGCTTCGCGGCCATCGGCGCTATCAAGCGCGAGATGAACAACGCCAAGTGGACGTGGTTCGCCATCGGTTACCAGTGCGTGTTCGCTTACGCCGTCGCTCTGATGATCAACCAGTTCGGCGCTCTCTTCACCGGCAGCGTCAACGTTATCGGCCTGATCTTCGCTCTGCTCGTGCTCGCGTTCATCATCTACATGCTCTTCTTCAAGAAGTACACCGAGGCCACCCGCCTCAGCGATAAGGCGGTTAAGTAAGTATTCTCTCTCCAACAGACAAATTCCTCAAAGGAGGTAAGGTTTCATGCTCGGCTGGATCATGGAAAATATCGGAACGATCCTCATTACGATCGTTCTGGCGATACTTGTCGTATTGATCGTACGCTCGCTCGTAAAGGACAGGAAACAGGGTAAGTCGTCCTGCGGCGGAAACTGCGGCCATTGTCCGATGGGCGGCTCCTGCCACGAAGGAGGAAAACATCATGGTTAAGACCGTACTCACGATCGACGGAATGGCTTGCGGAATGTGCGAAAGTCATGTGAATGACGCCATCCGCAATGCCCTCCGCGTGAAGAAAGTTACCTCGTCTCATGCAAAAGGCGAAACGGAGATCCTCTCCGAAGAGCCGCTGAGCGAAGAAGCGCTGCATCGTGTGCTTGATGGCACCGGGTACACGATCACGGCGATCCGCTCGGAGCCTTATGAGAAGAAGAAATTCTCTCTTTTTGGGAAAAAGTAAATAAGGCAGCGCAAAAAAGGAACTGCCGCAGATGGCCTCTGCGGCAGTTCCTTTTGTCATATTCCGGGAGGGGTTCTTTTCCCCGTTATTCCCAGAGCTTCTTCGGGTATACGCCCTTCGCCTTCATGTCCGCTACGGCGGCCTGGACGCGCGGGAGATCCTCGCGGTACGTTACGCCGTACCAGGTCTCCTCGCACGGCAGCACCTGCACGCGCGCAAGCCCGGCGTGCATCTCCTTGTCCGCGACCCACGGCAGGAAGTACTCCGCCTTGAGCGGATTCTTCGGCAGGATCTCGCGCACGAAATCCTCAAACCGCTCGTCGAACGCGCGCATCATCCGCTTGCGGAAGCCCCAGAAGTTCATGGATACGAGCGTATCGCCGGGAAGATCGATGAAAGTCTCGCCATCGGTCGTATAGGCGGCGTGGTCGCCGCGCTTTTCAATGTGCGTCCGCTCGGTGATCGAGGTGAGAAAGCCGTTTGCCGTTTCGCACACGCCGCGCGCGACATACCCGTTTTCGGTAACGGTATTGCGCATGCGGTACCCGACCATGGCGTTCTCGCTCTCCGCCATCGGCTCGGCGAGAAAATCATAGAGCGCGCGGAATGCCCCCGCGCCGTAAAAATCGTCGGCATTGATGACGGCGAACGGGCCGTCGATCACGTTGCGGCAGGCGCGCACGGCGTGCGCCGTGCCCCAGGGCTTTTCGCGCCCTTCGGGAACGGTGAACCACTCCGGCACATCGTCCGGCGACTGGAACACATACTGCACGTCCATCCGGCTTTCCACATGGCTGCCGACGATGGCGCGGAAATCCGCCTCGCGTTCCTTTTTGATGACGAACACGACCTTGCGGAAGCCCGCCTGATAAGCGTCGTACAGCGAGAAGTCCATGATGATCTCGCCGTTGTCGCCCACGGGCGTGATCTGCTTGAGCCCGCCGAAGCGGCTGCCCATACCGGCGGCCATGATAATAAGCGCAGGGTTTTCCATAGGGGATTCCTCCGAAAGATTTTCGCATTGTAAGACCCGCCGGGATATCCCGGCGGGTCGGGGTTTTTGTAAGAGGTCGATCAGAGAAGCAGGGACTTCTCGCTCTCGCGGTCGAAGAGGTGGATGCTGTCCTCGTGCAGCTCGAGAGAGACCTGCTGGCCGTAGGACGGGATGGCGTCCAGCTCGAGCGTCGGGACGATGACAACGGCGTCGTGGCCGGCGGCGGTGAGGTGCAGATGCACGCTCGAGCCCATCATTTCAGACACGTCCACGCGCGCGGGGATGCCGCCGGTCTTTGCGAGCACGATGTGCTCCGGGCGGATGCCGAGCGTCACGGGGCCGGACTTCACGTCGTTGCGGAGGAGCGCGGCCTGCTTATCCTCGGTGAGGTTGACCTGCTCGCCGCAGACCTCGACGGTGTACTTGTCGCCGTCGCGCTTGAGCTCAGCGTCGAAGAAGTTCATCTGCGGCGTGCCGATGAATCCGGCAACGAAGAGGTTGGCGGGCTTATCGAACACTTCCTGCGGCGTGCCGATCTGCTGGATGAAGCCGTCGCGCATGATGACGATGCGGTCGCCGAGCGTCATGGCCTCGGTCTGGTCGTGGGTGACGTAGATGAACGTGGTGTCGATCTTGTCGCGAAGCTTGATGATCTCGGCGCGCATCTGGTTGCGGAGCTTGGCGTCGAGGTTGGAGAGCGGCTCGTCCATGAGGAACACCTTGGGGCTGCGCACGATGGCGCGGCCGATGGCGACACGCTGGCGCTGGCCGCCGGAGAGCGCCTTCGGCTTACGGTCGAGCAGGGCGGTGATGTCCAGGATCTCCGCGGCCTCGCGGACCTTCTTGTCGATCTCGGCCTTCGGGAGCTTCTTGAGCTTGAGCGAGAACGCCATGTTCTCGTAAACGGTCATGTGGGGATAAAGAGCGTAGTTCTGGAATACCATGGCGATGTCGCGGTCCTTGGGGGCGACGTCGTTCATGCGCTTGCCGTCGATGAAAAGATCGCCCGAGGTGATCTCCTCGAGACCGGCGATCATGCGCAGCGTCGTGGACTTGCCGCAGCCGGACGGGCCGACGAGCACGATAAATTCACGGTCGGCGATATCCAGCGAGAACTGCTGCACCGCAACGACACCCTCTTCGGTGATCTGCAGGTTGTGCTTCTTCTCGGGAACGTCGCCCTTTTTCTTCTTCGTGCCGCCCTGATTCGGATAGATCTTCTTGATGTCTACCAGACGTACTTCTGCCATGTGTACCGATCCTGATCTGAGAGCCTCCGCTGCTCAGACCTTACCTCCGCCGATAAATGTACGGAGACTATACGGCAGGTCTCCACACTGCCGCACCGCGGATCCTGCGGGGAAAACAAACTCCTTTCATCGAACCGCGTACCGCTCGTAAGGTGGAGAGCGGAAGCCGTTCGGTATTGTATTTAACGTACCATAAAACCGTTTCCAACGCAAGACCTGTTATGGCATTTCGCCAAAACTTTACATGGATTTTGCCTGCATCGCGCGCAGCACCTCGTCGATCCGATGCGCGGCGGCGAGGAAGTCCGCCTCGGTGTACCCCTTTGTCGTCATCGCGGCGGTGCCGATGCGCACGCCGGAGGTCTGCTGGGGGCTTCTCGTTTCGTTGGGAACGCAGTTTTTGTTGAGCGTGATGCCGTGACGGTCGAGCTCATCCTGCACCGCCTTGCCAGTGAGCCCCGTTTTCGTGAGATCGAGCAGGAACAGGTGGTTGTCCGTGCCGCCGGTCACAACGTCGTAGCCCATTTTCCGGAACTCCTCGCACATCGCGCGGCAGTTTCGCACAACGGCGTGGATGTATTCGCGGTATTCGTCCGTGCAGGCTTCCTCGGCGGCGACGGCCTTGCCCGCGATCACGTGCTCGAGCGGCCCGCCCTGCGTGCCGGGGAACACGGCGCTGTCCACCTTCTTCGCAAGCTCCGGCTTACAGAAGATCATGCCGCCGCGCGGCCCGCGCAGCGTTTTGTGCGTCGTGGTCGTGATGATGTCGGCGAGTCCGAACGGCGACGGGTGGTCCCCTGCCGCGATGAGACCCGCGATGTGCGCCATATCCACCATAAAGTATGCGCCCACGCTTTTGGCGATGTCCGCGAAGCGCGCGAAATCGATGACGCGGCTGTACGCCGAAGCGCCCGCGAGAATGAGCTTCGGCTTATATTCGGCGGCCTTTTGCTCCACGTCCGCAAAGTCGATGAAGCCCTGCGCGTCCACGTCGTAGAATTTCATATCGAAGAGCTTGCCGCTGAAATTGACGGACGAGCCGTGCGTCAGGTGGCCGCCGTTATTGAGCGACATGGCGAGGACCGTGTCGCCCGGCTGCAATACGCTCATATACGCCGCGAGATTCGCGTTCGCGCCGCTGTGCGGCTGGACGTTCACATGGTAGTCGGTATGGAACACCTTTTTCCACATGGCGCAGCAGTATTCCTCAAGGTCGTTCACGATCTCGCAGCCGCCGTAGTAGCGGCCGCGGTTTCCGGAAACGCGCTCGGCGGGATAGCCTTCGGCGTACTTGTTCGTAAGGCACGAGCCAACGGCGCGAAGGACGGCGTCGCTCACAAAATTCTCGCTCGCGATCAGCTCAACGGTAGCGTCCTGCCGCGCCTGCTCGCGGGCGATATAATCAAATACTTTGGATGGCATGGGTCGTCTCCTTTTCATCTATTCATTTAAAAAATGCCTCCCTCTTTGAGGGAGGTGGATTTTGGCGAGAGCAAAAGACGGAGGGAGAGACGTTTTGCGCGGAACGCTGCGTGGGCGGAGCAGAGCCCCGCCCCTACAGGCATGGTGTTCGTTTGCCGCAAAACCAACCGTCTCCCTCCGGGAGGGGCGCTTTATCCCGCGAACCCGTTCGGGTTTTTGCTCTGCCAGTTCCAGCTGTCGCGGCACATATCCTCGAGAGAGTGTTCCGCCTTCCAGCCAAGCTCCCGCTCGGCCTTGCTCGGGTCGCAGTACACCTCGGCGACGTCTCCGGCGCGGCGCGGGGCGATCTTGTAGGGGACCTTCTTCCCCGTCGCCTTTTCAAAGGCATGCACCATATCGAGCACGCTGTAGCCGTGGCCGGTGCCGAGATTGAACACGAAAACACCCTTCCGCTCCGCCATATAGTCCATCGCCGCGACATGGCCGCGCGCGAGATCGACGACGTGCAGATAGTCGCGCACGCCCGTGCCGTCCGGCGTGGGATAGTCGTTGCCGAATACGCTCAGATACTCGCGCCGTCCGGCGGCGGTCTGGGCGATGTACGGCATCAGATTGTTCGGGATGCCGCGCGGATCCTCGCCGATGAGTCCGCTCGGATGCGCGCCGACGGGGTTGAAGTACCGCAGCAGCATAACGGTCCATTCGCCGTCGGCCTTTGCCGTATCGGAGAGGATCTGCTCGCTCATGTACTTCGTCCAGCCGTAGGGATTCGTGCAGCCGCCGGTGCGGGCGCTCTCGTCCACGGGCATCGTATTGTCCGGCGAATACACCGTCGCGGACGAGGAGAAGAGGATCTTCTTCACGCCGTGCGCCGCCATCGTCTGGCAGAGGTGGATGGTCGTGCCGAGGTTGTTGTTGTAGTACCGCAGCGGCTGCTGCACCGACTCCCCTACCGCCTTGAGACCGGCAAAGTGGAGCACGCAGTCAAACCGGTGCGTATCGAAAAGCTCATTGAGAGCTGCGCGGTTCAAAAGATCCATTTCGTGGTACTCGAGCGTCTTTCCGGTGATGCGCTCGACGCGCCGCAGGCACTCCGCGTTGGCGTTGACGAGATTGTCCACCACAACGACCGAATGTCCGGCGTTCAGAAGCTCTACGCAGGCGTGGCTGCCGATGTATCCGGCGCCGCCGGTAACGAGAACGTTCATAAATACGACCTCCTTATAATATCACATTATCTCATTGTAACCGAAACCCCCTGCTCTTTCAAGAGCAGGGGGTTCCAAGACAGGGATTTATTTTTCGCTGAGTTGGAGATCGGCCTCGTCCACGTGGTAGAGCGCCTTTTTGGAGAGCGCGTCGTACATGACGGGCACGACGTAAAGCGTCATGAGCGTGGCGTACAGCAGTCCGCCGATGCACGTTACGGCGAGCGGCTGGATGAGCGACGTTGCCTCGCTCTGGCCGAGCGCCATGACGATGAGACCGAGGATGGTCGTGATGCTCGTCATCAGAATCGGGCGCAGACGGGTGACGGCGGCGTCCGCAATGGCCTCGCGCCGGTCCATGCCGCCGATGCGCAGCTGGTTGATGTAGTCCACGAGCACGATGCCGTTATTCACGATGATGCCGACGAGCATGATCATGCCGAGCATCGAGAGCAGGTTGATCTCCAGCCCCGCAATGAGCAGCGCGAGGAAGCCGCCGGTGAACGCGAGCGGGATCGTGAACATGACGATGAACGGCGATTTGAGATCCTGGAACTGCGCGACCATCACGAGATATACGAGCAGGATACCGACCGCGAGCATCAAAACGAGCTGCCTGAGCGCCTCGACGATGGATTCGCGCTCGCCGGTGAAGCCGATGGTCGTGCCGTCCGAGGGGGAGAACGATGCGAGCGCTTCCTCGGCGGCGTTCGTCACGAGCGTGACGTTGTAGCCCTCGGCGATGTCGGCAGTCACGTCAATGTACCGGCGCTGGTTGAGACGGCGGATGCTCGAAAGGCTCTCGGTCTCCTCGACCGTGGCAATGTCCCTGAGCGCGACGGAATGCACCGTGCCGTCCTTCGCCGTCACGTCAAACGTAAGAGAGCGGACGTATTCGGGCGTGATCTTGTCCTTCCCGGCGGTCTGTACGCTGACGGCATAGGTGTCGCCGCCGTCCGAAAGCTCGATGAGATCAGCCGAGCCGGTGAGCGCCTTTGCCACCTGCATATACACCTGCGCCACGGTGAGCTGCTCCTTTGCCGCCTTTTCCTTGTCCACGGTGAAGTGCAGCTCGGCGGTGGGCTCCTCTTCCCCGGCGGCGACGTTTTCCGTGCCGTCCACGCCGCGCAGCACGTCGGCCACGGCGTCGGCAGTCTCGCGCAGATCGTCGAGATCGTTGGAGTATACGCGCACCGTGATGCCGCTGCTCGTGAGCATCTGCGTCATGGAGGACATGAGCGAGTTTGCGTCGGCGTTCACGGCGGCTTCCATATCGGCGCATTTTTCGTTGATCTCTTTCGCCACGCGGCTCGCCTTATATCCGCTCTCGAGCAGGACATAGAACGAAACGTCGCCCTCGGTGGTCATCATGGAAAGGCTGGAACCGGCGCTGTCGCCGATGGCGCCGCCGACGGTCTCCACGCCCGGCACGGTGAGCATTCGCGCCGCTGCCTCGTCCGCCGCGGCGGTCGTGTCGGCAAAGGAGCTGCCCTCCGGCATCGTGAGCGTTACCATCATCTGCTCCATCTCCATATCGGGGAGGAACGTGAAGCCCTTGGCGATCACCGCCGCGCCGCTTGCGATGAGCAGCGCCACCGCGGTGAGGAGCGTGACGGCCTTGTGGTTCACCGCCCAGAGGACGGACTTTTTGTATTTCGGCATGAAGCGCGTGAACGCCGTTTCGCTCTGGGGCCTGGCGTGCGCGAGCAGCTTGCCCGCGAGCGCCGGAACGAGCGTGAGCGCTACGATGAGACTGGCGATGAGCGCGTAGCTGAGCGTGAGCACCATATCGGTGAAGAGCTCGCGCGTAAGGCCCTCGACGAACGCGATCGGGACAAAGACGCAGATGGTCGTGAGCGTGGAGGCCGCGATCGCGCCGCCGACCTGCCGCGCGCCGGACACGGCGGACTTGACCGTTGATTCGCCGAGCGCGCGCAGGCGGTAGGTGTTTTCGATCACAACGACGGAGTTATCCACCAGCATGCCGACCGATATCGAAAGACCGGAGAGCGACATGATGTTGATGGAAACGCCGGTGAAGTACATGAGCGTGAGCGCGAAGAGCAGGCTGATCGGGATCGAGCAGAGCGTGATGACCGTGGGCCGCCAGTCGCGCAGAAAGAGGAAGAGAATGACGACCGAGAAGAGCGCGCCCCAGAGAAGGCTCGAGAGGATCGAGTTGCGCAGGAGATAAATGTAATCGCCCTGATCCATGAGCGCGGTGAACGTCAGCCCCGGATACTGCGCGCTCAGCTCTTCAAACGCGGCGTTGATGTTGTCAGACACCTTCGCCGTCGCGTAGTTTGACTGCTTGGAGAACATGAGGATGAGACCGTTGTTGCCGTTGAGCGAGGCATAGATCTCCCCCGCGTTGTCGGCGCGGACAACGTCCGCCACATCGCACACGCGGATGGGGTCAAGGCCCTCGATGCCGAGATCGAGCAGCACAAGGTTTTCGAGATCCTCGCCGTCCGCGATGGCGTCGCCGACGGTGACGATGATGCCATTGCCGTTCTCGTCATACACATACCCGGCGGGCATGTCGAGATTCTGCGCGGCAATGAGGCTGCTCAGCGTTTCGAGCGTGATGACGCCGTGGAGGTCGGCCGCGTCGAGCGCGGAGGCGAGCTGCTCCTCAAGCGTTTTCACCGCCGCGTCGAGCTGCGTCTGCGCGCTGGTGAGCGCGGTCTGCGCCGCGGCGAGCTGGCCGCCCGCGAGGGAGATCTTCGTTACGTCGCCCATGAGCTCGCCCGGCAGCTCCTCGAGCTGCTTCTGCATGTTTTCGAGCGATTCCATCTGCTTTTTGGATTCCTCTTCGAGCTGAGCGCAGCGCTCCTCCGCCGCGGCGATCTGCGTGCGCAGCTCCTCGGTCTGCACGCGCGCGGTCTCCACCGCGACGGCCTGCGCTGCGCGCGCGGCGCGCTGCGCGGAGAGATTCACGTCGTTTAAGTTGTTCATCGTGCGGACGCTGCCGAGATCGGTACAGCCCTTGGCGTTGAGCGCGGCAACGGTGTCCGCGTCCAGTCCGGCGGCCTCCAGCGTCGTGGAGGCGTCCATGGAGTCGTAGGGCTCGCCGAGCGCTTTGGCATAAAGCGCGCTGTCCGCTTCCAGCGAGGCGATGCGCGCGTCGGTTTCGGCCAGACGCGCCTCGGCCTCCGCGAGCGCGGCCTCCGCCTGTTCGAGCTGGGCGTTGAGCGCGTCGATGGCGGCGCGCGCGGAGGCGAGCTTCGCCGCGGTCTCTCCGGCGGCGGTGAGCGTGTCGGCGAGATCGTCCTCGCCCTGCTTGATGGAATCGGAGATGCCGCTCGATGCGCTGAGAAGCTGGTTCGTGCCGGCCTCGACCTTCTCGCGGTTCTCGTCCAGCTCCTTCTGCGCGTCCTCGAGCTGCTTTCTGGCGTCTTCCATCGCCTTGTCGATGGCTTCGGCGATCTTTGCGTTCATTTTGTCGAGCTTGGCCTCGTTTACCTCGATGGTCATCGTCCGCTCGATCATGCCGCCGGTCGTGATGCTCGCCACGCCCGTCGTGCCTTCCAGCGCGGGGATGACGGTGTCCTTGGCAAAGCGAGAGAGCTCGTAGCGGTCCATTTCGGACGAATCGACCGCCGCGACCATCACGGGGATCATGTTCGGGTTGATGCGGATGATGCTCGGCGTGCCGATGGAATCGTCCCAGCGGCCGGTGAGCATCTGCGTTTTCTGCAGAATGTCCACCACGGCGCTGTCCATATTCGTGCTCTGCTCAAACTCCAGCACGAGCATCGAATAGTTCTCCGCCGAGGTGGAGGTCACGGTCTTGATATCATTGAGCGTTGCCATGCTCTGCTCCATCGGCTTGGTGACGACGGCCTCGACCTCCTCCGGCGCGGCGCCCGGATACGTCGTCACCACGACGACGTAGGGGTAGTCCATGTTCGGCATCAGGTCGGGGGTCATCTTGACGTACGACATCACGCCGAACACCAGAATGGCGACCACCGCCACGAACACGGTAAACGGCTTTTTTACGCTGAAGGAAGTCATCGGGCAGGATCCTTTCGGGAATCGAATTCATTCTTTCCATGATAGCACCGCGCCGCCGCAAAATCGTGAATTTTCATTGAATTTTAACGAAAAAACAAGACGCCGCCGGATCTTGGCTGCGTCTTGACAGGGCCTTTATTTGCGGGAGGGGCAGAGCCCCTCTCCTGCGGGTTTTTTCAAGGGGTATCGCAGGGGCGCTGCTTTGCCCGGATGTTTCATGCGGCTTTGAGCGTCTTCTTCGCCCGGAGGATCTGCATGACGACGATCGCGCCGACAACGACGATGCCGATCACGTCCGTCACCGTGCCGGGGTACACAAGGCACAGTCCGCCGGCGGCGGAGAGGATGCGCAGATACCAGGGGATGCTCCCGCGGTAGTAGCCCTCGAGCGCCATCCCGAGACCGAACATGCCGATGAGCGACGTGATAGCAATCATAACGACCTCCACGACGGTCGTATCGACGAGCACCATCGCGGGGTTGTAGGCGAGGATATACGGGATGATGAACGCTGCGATAGCGAGCTTTGTTGCGTTGAAGGCGGTCTTCATCGGATTTGCGCCCGCAATGGCGGCGCCGGCGTAGGCCGCGAGGGCGACCGGCGGCGTGAGGTCGGCGACGATGCCGAAGTAGAACACAAAGAAGTGCGCCGCGACCGTCGGGATGCCCATCTGTACGAGAATGGGCGCGCAGGTCGTGGCCATGATGCAGTAGTTGGCGGTCGTCGGAACACCCATGCCAAGCACGATGCAGCAGAGCATTGTGAGGAAGAGCGCGAGGAGCTTCGCGTTGCTGCTAACGCCGATGATGGCGTGCAGGATCTGGTTGGCGAGACCGGTCATCGTGAGACAGCCCGCGACGATGCCCGCCACGCAGCAGGCGACGCCGACCGAGATGCACCCCTGCGTACCGCCGGCCAAAGCTTCAAAGAATTTCTTCGGAGTCATGCGTGTTTCTTTGGAAAACATGCTTACGACGATCGCGGTGACGGTTGCTATCGCGGCGGCAAAGGCCATTGTCCGGCTGCCGGATGAGACGAGATACACAAGGATCACGAGCGGCAGCAGCAGATACGTCTTTTTCAGAAGCGGCATCACGGGAGGCAGCTCGCGGCGGGGCACACCCTGCAGCCCGGATTTCTTCGCCTCGAGATGCACGCAGATGAAAATGCCGGTAAAATACAGCACCGCCGGGAGGATCGCCCGGACGACGATGTTTGAATACGGGAGACTTACGTAGTCTACCATCAGGAACGCCGCCGCGCCCATGATCGGGGGCATGATCTGCCCGCCGGTAGATGCCGCCGCTTCGACCGCACCGGCAAATTCGCCTCTATACCCGGTCTTTTTCATCATCGGGATCGTGACGCTGCCGGTCGTTACGGTGTTTCCGACGGACGAACCGGACACCATGCCGCACAGCGCGCTCGAAATAACGGCGACCTTCGCCGGACCGCCGGCGGACGAGCCGGCCAGCGAGTTTGCGAGCCGGATGAAGAAATCGGAAATGCCGGTGCGCTCAAGAAACGCGCCGAAGATGATGAATACGGCGATATACTTGGAGCAGACGTTGATCGGCGTGGAGAGAATGCCCGTCTTTTTATAGAAGAGCGAGCAGACGAGCGATTTGAACGCCCCTGCGCCGAGCCCGCGCTTGACGCCGTAGTAGTAGAGCGCGTACGCAATGAAGACGCCCGCCACGATCATGATGGGCACGCCGGTGCTCCGGCGGCAGAGCTCAAAGAGCGCGAGAATGCCGATCACGCCGAGCACGACCTCGTACGTCTTGAGCGCCGGGAGCTGCTGCACGATGGTGTTGGCGTTGAAGCAGAAATAGAAGAACGATACCGCGCCGAGCGCCATGATGACCCAGTCGTACCAGGGGACATAGTTCACGCGGAACTCGTGCTTGTGGCTGGGGAAAATGAGAAAGCCTGCGATCAGCAGCCCGCCGACGAACGACGTGAGCCGCACCTCGTCGAGCATCGTGCCAAACAGCGTGACATACACCTCGAAAATGGCGAATGCCGCGAGATACGCCTGCACAGCAATCTTCGGCTTGCCCTCCCAGGCACGGGTATTCGATTCGCGGTCATACTTGCGCATGACATCGTTGAGATTTTTTGTCGCGTCGTGAGACATGGGGCTACCTCCCGAAAAAGAATCTTTTACATACGCAAAGGGGAGGAGCAGAGCCCCTCCCCTACGGGAAATCCAGGTTATCCTGTAGGGGCGGGATCTGCTCCGCCCGGGGGGCCTTGCGCCCCCGGTGAGAGGAGACAGCCGGGAGGATCAGCCGGCGGTCTCGACGGTGATGCCGTTTTCGGCAAAGTACTTCGCGGCGCCCGCGGCGAACGGAACGGCGATGCCCTCGGTGGCGAAGGTCAGATCGATGCTGTTGCCTTTCTCGTGCAGGGCGGCGATGTCGTCCTTGCTCTCCATGATGGTCTTGACGATGGTGTAAGCGGTGTCGTCGTCAAGATCGGCGCGGCAGACGAGCGTAGCCTTCACGGTGATGGTGGCGCAGTCCTCGTCAAACCCGACGTAGGTACCGGCGGGCAGAACGAGCTTGGCGTACCACGGGCAGGAAGCGAGCAGCTTTTCCATGTGCGCGTCGTCAAAGCCGATCATGTACACGGTCTTGGAGGCGGCGAGCTCGGTAACGGCCGGGGTCGGAGCGCCGGCGCAGAGGAACGCGGCGTCGATCTTGCCGTCCTTGAGGCTCTCGGTGCTGTCGCCGAAGGACTGGTACACGGGGGAAACATCGTCGATGGTCATGTCGTAGGCGGCGAACACATCGATGGCGTTGAAGTACGTGCCGCTGCCGACGTCGCCGACGCACACGCGCTTGCCGCGCAGGTCTTCCACGGTCTTGAGCGAGGGATCGGTCGTGACGATCTGCACCGTTTCGGGGTACAGAGCGCACAGAACGCGGAAGCCGTCGATCTTGCCGGAGTCGGCAAAGGAGTTCGTGCCGTTGTAGGCGTAGGTCATAACGTCGGACTGGACGGTCGCAAGATCGTACATGCCGTCCTGCATGCTCACAAGGTTATCCTTGGAGCCGCCGGTCGCAACGACCGTGAGCTTAACATCGGTCTTCTGTCCGATCACGGTGCCGAGGATGCCGGTGTAGCCGTAATAGGTGCCGCTCTCACCGCCGGTGCCGACGTTCAGCGAAACGGTGCTTGCCGCCGGGGTGTCGGAATCACCCGAGCTGCTGCCGCAGGCGCACAGCGCGAACACCATGCACAGAGCCAAAACCAGAGCCAGAATTTTTTTCATTTTCATTTCCTCCTTTTCATTCTGACGGATGCACTTCCCGCAAAACCGCGAAATTTGCAAGCCGCAGGAAATAACTTTCGTATGAACGCATTATAAACGCTGAAAACGGCGATTGCAAGAACAAATTTGAATTTCGCAAGAAATTATTATGCAAAAAATTTAGCAGAGTAAATTCGGAAACTGTGCAGAACAGCGAAATGCCCCCGCGCCGGTCTCCGGAAAGGATACGGCACGGGGGCATATATGGATGTTCGCCGCCGGAAGAGCGGCGGCGAACTACTATATTTTGTTTTTCAGCAGTAGATATCCACGGCGTGGCGGTGGGAGCGCAGAGTAAGCGTCCGGTGTGCGCCGCCGTCCTCGCCGTCGCGCGTCCAGGGCACGGGCTCCTCAAACGTGACTTTCACGAAGCTCGACTGCGCTACGGTGAGGCACGGGCTGTCGTAAGTCTTGTTCAGCACACCCGTGAGGATGCTGTTGACCTCCATCACGTCCTTCGGGCGGCGGACGAGCAAAATCTCAAACTTGCCGTCCGAGAGATCGACGAGATCGTCGTTCAGGCGCACCATGCCCGCAACGCTCAGGGAGTTGGACATCGCGCCGTATATGAATTCACCTTCGACGACGCCGTTTTCGTGCTCAATGACGGCCTTGTAGCTCTTGATGGTGGAAAGGGCGTTCAGCCCGCCGAGCACATACGCCAGATGGCCGAGCGTACGTTTGAGCTCCTGGTCGGTCTTGTAGCTCACCTCGGTGAACGCGCCGAATGCGGCGATATAGGTAAAGAAGCCAACGCCGTCCATCTCGCCGACGTCGTAGTGCAGCGGCGTTCCGGCGAGGATCATTTCTGCGGCGCGCCCCGGCTGGCGCATCGGCAGGCCGAGCGTGTTTGCCACGTCGTTCGCCGTGCCCATCGGGATGTACCCGAGCTTGGGGCGCTTCTCCTGCGGCAGCGTCATCAGACCCGCGATCGTGTCGGAGAGCGTGCCGTCGCCGCCGAGACAGACGAGCCGCTCGTAGTTCGCGGCGTTCTCTTCAACGATCTTCGACGCCGTGCCCGGCGCGGTCGTATAAAAGACGGTCGGGCAATACCCGTTCAGAGCGAACGTCGAGACTGCCGTGCCGAGATTGAGATCGGACATTGACCGCCCGGCGGCGGGGTTCACCAGCATCATTAAGGACTTGGCCATTGTATATACCTCGCAAAAGTTGTCGTTTCGTTTATGCAGGGGCGCTGCACTGCCTGCATAGATATTATAATGTATCTTCTCTTAAAATTTATGTCTTTTTTGCAAATTTGCAAAATCTTTATACTATATAAAAAAACAGTGCGGCAGATATCTGCCGCACTGTCCGGTTTTGAGGATTATTCGCTCAGCGCGTTCATTTTGGAAGCCATGCTGGACTTCTTGCGAGCTGCGTTGTTCTTGTGGAGCAGACCCTTGGATACCGCGCGGTCAACCGTCTTGACAGCGGCTTTGTAGGCAGCCTCGGCGTTCTCCTTATTTCCTTCCGTCGCAGCGGCGTCAAACTTTTTGATCGTGGTCTTGAGCTCAGACTTGTCCGCCTTGTTGCGCTCGGCGCGAACACGGGAGACGAGAACCCTCTTGGCCGAAGACTTGATGTTGGCCATTCTTTAGCCACCTCCTCCATTCAATACTCCTGCGGATTGACGAACCCGCGTTTTGATATTATAAAGGAGGATTCCTGAATTTGCAAGCACTTTTTTCGTTTTCTCCCGAAAAATTTTGCATACTTTTGTGTCTCCTTCAAATACTGACCACAAGATATGGCACAGGAGGAAAATTTCTTGAAAAATTCTTTCCGAACCGATCTCGCGTGCGAGTCGCGCGACGTATGGCTCCGAACGCGCGGCGCCGCTCTCGCGGGCGTCTCGGCGCGGCACGAAACACGCGACGGTCTCGGCGTTGAGACCGTGGAGATATTGGACGAGGGAGCTGCTGAAAAGTTATGTAAACCGACGGGGCGCTATGTCACGATCTCGCTCGACGCGCTCGTCCGGCGCGAGGAGGACGCCTTCCGCCGCGCCTGCGGCGTTCTCGCGCGCGAGATCCGCACGCAGCTTGCCATGGAGCCGGAGGAAAGCGTTCTTGTTGTCGGTCTGGGGAATCCGGATATTACGCCGGACGCCGTCGGGCCGCTCGCCGCCGAGTGCGTTCTCGTCACGCGGCATTTGAAAACACGGCTCCCGGAAGAGTTCGCGGCGTTTCGCCCGGTGAGCGTTTTCCGTACCGGCGTTCTCGGCACGACCGGCATAGAAAGCGCGGCGCTCGTCCGCGGCGTTGTATCGCTCGTCCGGCCGGATCGTGTGATCGCCGTAGACGCGCTTTCGGCGCGCGAGGCGGCGCGGCTTTGCCGCGCGGTGCAGGTAACGGATGCGGGCATCGTCCCCGGCTCCGGCGTCGGCAACGCGCGCAGCGCTCTCACGGAGGAGACGCTCGGCATTCCGGTCGTCGCTGTCGGGGTGCCGACGGTCGTGGATGCGCGCACGCTCTGCGCCGATCTTTCCGGCGCGGAGATCGATCTGCCCGAGGATACGGAGCTTTTCGTCACGCCGCGGGATATCGACACCCGCGTGCGCGACAGCGCCCGGCTTGTCGGCTACGCGATCGATCTCGCGCTGCACGACGCGCTCACCATCGAGGACATCGACATGTTCCTCGCCTGATGTTTCACGTGAAACATCAGGCCGCGCCTTTTTGACGAAAAACCAGTGTTTCACGTGAAACATCTCCCGAAGCGTTCGGCCGCTGAAAATGTTTCACGTGAAACAGTTGCAAAATGGAAAGCGCATCATTATAATAAACGGTGCTATAAAACAGAAACGAAAGTTCGGCGGCAAAGCAGCCGCGCACGCAGAGGCGGGGTTCTGCTCCGTCCGCGCCGGACTTTGAGAGACCCAAAGGGGGCAAAGAGATGGGCAAAGTGATCGCTGTCGCCAACCAGAAGGGCGGCGTCGGCAAAACAACAACGAGCGTGAATCTTACAGCGGCGCTGGCAAGACTCGGAAAGAAAACGCTGCTTGTGGACTTCGACCCGCAGGGCAACAGCACGTCCGGCATGGGCGTGTCCAAGCGGAGCAACCCGACGGCGTACGACGTCGTGATGGGCAGCGCGAACGCGGAGGACGCCGTCATCCGTCTGCCGTACGGCTGGGTGCTGCCGTCGAACACCGATCTTTCGGGCGCGGAGGTCGAGCTCGCCAACGTGGAGCGGCGCGAATACCGCCTGCGCGAAGCGATCGACACGATCCGGGACGATTTTGACTACATATTCATCGACTGCCCGCCGTCGCTGGGCATTTTGACGCTCAACGCCTTCACCGCGGCGGACAGCCTGCTCGTGCCGCTGCAGTGCGAGTATTACGCGATGGAGGGCGTGGCTGATCTCACCACGTCGGTGAAGATCGCCAACCGGCGGCTGAACAAGAATCTCTACATTGAGGGCATGCTGCTCACGATGTACGATAACCGGCTGAACTTCTCCACGCAGGTGGCGGAAGAGCTGCGCCGGTATTTCGGCGCGCGGGTGTACGACACGGTCATCCCGCGCAACGTCCGTCTGGCCGAGGCGCCGAGCCATGGCCGCCCGATCACGGAATACGACGCCGGATCAAAGGGCGCGCGCGCGTATCTCGCCGCCGCCGAAGAATTTTTGCAGAGGCAGGGATGAAGATGGCAAAAGAAAAGACATCACGGCTTGGGACCGGGCTTTCCGCCCTGTTCGGCGAGGAGGAAAACGTCCTCGAAAACGAAACGGTGCAGACCCTGCCGATCTCGCGGGTCGAGCCGCGCAAGGATCAGCCGCGCCGGGAGTTTGATCCCGCGGCGATCGAGGAGCTGGCGGCGTCCATCCGCGAATACGGACTGATCCAGCCCATCACGGTGCGTCCGCTCGACAAGGGTTACTATCAGATCATCGCCGGCGAGCGCCGCTGGCGCGCGTCGCGCGCCGCGGGACTCAAGGAAGTGCCGGTGCGCATTCTGGAGGCGGACGATAAGCTCGCTATGGAGCTCGCGCTCGTGGAAAACCTCCAGCGCGAGGATCTGAACCCCATGGAAGAGGCCGCGGGCTATAAAAAGCTCATGGACGATTACGGTCTCACGCAGGAGCAGGTCGCCACGCGCGTGCAGAAATCGCGCCCCGCGGTCACGAACGCGCTGCGGCTTCTCTCTCTCGGCGAGACGCTGCAGAAGAAAGTATCTTCCGGAAAGCTCTCCGCCGGCCACGCGCGGGCGCTTCTGCCGCTCAAAACCGAAACGCTGCGCGAAAAGGCCGCCGCGGAGGTCGAATCCCGCGGTCTGAGCGTCCGGCAGACGGAAACGCTCGTCGCTTCCCTGCTCCGCCAGGCGGAACAGACGGAAAAGGAAGAGAAGAAGCCGCCGGTCGTGGATTACGTCCGTGAAGCGGAAAAGGCGCTCAGCGACGCGCTGGGCCGCGGCGTCAAATTCCAGGGCGGGCAGAAAAAAGGCCGCATCGCGCTGGAGTTTTATTCCGCGGACGACCGCGAGGCGCTGATGGAAGCGCTCAGACACATGGACAAGCCCTGGAAAAAGAAATAAAATTGAGGAGAATATATCATGCTGGACATTCGTTTTATCCGTGAGAACCCGGAGCTCGTGCGCGAGAACATCCGCAAGAAGTTTCAGGACAAGAAGCTCCCCCTCGTGGACGAGGTGCTGGAGCTCGATGAGAAGCTGCGCGCGGCAAAGACCGAGGCGAACGAGCTTCGCGCCAACCGCAACGCCCTTTCCAAGAAGATCGGCATGCTGATGGGACAGGCGAAGAAGGACCCCTCCAAGCTGGAGGAGGCCGAGGCCGTCAAGGCCGAGGTCGCGCGCGAGGCCGCGCGTCTGGCCGAGCTGGAAAAGCTCGAGCCGGAATACGAGGCGGAACTCACCAAACGTATGATGGTCATCCCGCAGATGATCGATCCGAGCGTTCCCATCGGCCCGGACGACAGCTGCAACGTCGAGGTGCAGCGCTTCGGCGAGGCGACTGTGCCCGATTTCGAGATCCCCTACCACACGGAGATCATGGAGAGCTTTAACGGCGTCGATCTGGACGCAGCGCGCCGCGTCTCCGGTAACGGCTTCTACTATCTGCGCGGCGATATCGCCCGCCTGCACTCCGCGGTGCTCGCGTACGCGCGCGACTTTATGATCGACAAGGGCTTTGTGTACTACATTCCCCCCTACATGATCCACGGCGACGTGGTGCAGGGCGTCATGTCCCAGACCGACATGGACGCCATGATGTACAAGATCGAGGGTGAGGATCTCTATCTCATCGGCACGAGCGAGCACTCCATGATCGGCTCGTTCATCGACCGCATCGTCCCCGAGAAGGAGCTCCCCATCACCTACACGAGCTATTCCCCGTGCTTCCGCAAGGAGAAGGGCGCGCACGGCATCGAGGAGCGCGGCGTTTACCGCATCCACCAGTTTGAAAAGCAGGAAATGATCGTTGTCTGCAAGCCCGAGGAGAGCATGGACTGGTACGAAAAGATGTGGCGCTACAGCGTGGAGCTGTTTCGCTCGCTGGAGATCCCGGTGCGTCAGCTTGAGTGCTGCTCGGGCGATCTTGCCGATCTCAAGGTCAAGAGCTGCGATATCGAAGCGTGGAGCCCGCGCCAGCAGAAGTACTTTGAGGTATGCTCCTGCTCGAATCTCGGCGACGCGCAGGCGCGCCGTCTGAAGATCCGCGTCCGCGGCGAGGACGGCAAGCTCTATCTCGCCCACACGCTCAACAACACCGTCGTCGCTCCCCCGCGTATGCTCATCGCGTTCCTCGAGAACCACCTGCACGCCGACGGCAGCGTCGATATCCCCGAGGTCCTTCGTCCGTACATGGGCGGCAAGGATCACCTCGAAAAGAAGTAAAACGTAAAAATCCAGCGGCAGAACGCAATAAAAAATGGCGTTCGCATCCGCGTTCAGCGCCGCCGTGCTCTTCGGCACGGCCCGCAGAAAGTCCCGCGCACGATCGAATTTTGAGGTGAGAAAGTGAACGAAAAGCTGAAGGCTCTCTATGAAAAATACAAGGACCTTATCCCCTACGTGATCTTCGGCGTGCTGACGACGATCGTAAACTATGTCTCCTACTGGCTGTTCGCGCACCCTCTCGGCTGCGGTACGGTATTCAGCACCGCCGTCGCGTGGGTTTTGAGCGTGCTGTTCGCGTATGTGACGAATCGCCGCTGGGTGTTCCACAGCGAGGCGAAGGGCGCAAGGGCGATCGGAAAAGAATTCGCCGCGTTTCTCGGCGCGCGCCTCGGCACGGGGCTTCTGGATATGCTCATCATGTACCTGTGCGTCGATCTTCTCGGCTGGAACGACATGGTGATGAAGCTCGCGTCGAACGTCATCGTCGTTATTCTGAACTACATTCTGAGCAAGTTCTTCATCTTTAAGAAAAAAGAGAAATAAGGCGCAAAGCGAAAAGCCCCGCCGGGCAGGAAACCTCCTGACCGGCGGGGCTTTTGTCATGTGAAAGATTATTTGAGCATCCGCCAGAGCGTGCTGCGGCTGATGTCGAGATGCTGGGCACTTTTGCGTATATGGAGAAGTGCGGCAGTAAAGCTGCAAAAAGGCACCGTTCGCATGAACGGTGCCTTTGAGTATGCAATAAGCGGATGATCAGCGCTTGCTGAACTGCGGAGCGCGGCGGGCGGCTTTGAGGCCGTACTTCTTACGCTCTTTCATGCGCGGATCGCGGGTGAGATAACCGGCGGCCTTGAGCGTGCCGCGGTAGTTCTCGTCGACCTTGAGCAGCGCGCGGGCGATGCCGTGACGGATCGCGCCGGCCTGGCCGGTCATGCCGCCGCCGACGACGGTGGCTTCAACGTCAAACTTCTCGGCCGTCTCGGTGGCGGCGAGAGGCTGACGGACGATGAGCTTCAGAGTCTCGAGACCGAAGTACTCGTCCAGCGTGCGGCCGTTGATGGTGATGCTGCCGCTGCCGTTGGGGATGAGGTGGACACGGGCGGTGGAGGATTTCCGACGGCCGGTGCCGTAAGCGTAGGGACGCTTGCTCTGATAGGTAGCCATTCTAAAATTTCCTCCTTTCCTTATTCGACCGTCAAGACTTCGGGCTTCTGCGCGGCGTGCTTGTGCTCATTGCCGGCAAAGACCTTCAGACGACGGAGCTGCCATTTCTGGGTGGGGTTCTTCGCCAGCATGCCGCGGACGGCGAGCGTCATGGCGAGAGTGGGGCGGGTCGCCATCAGGCGATCGTAACGGGTCTCCTTGAGACCGCCGGCGTAACCGGAGTGGGTGCGGTAGTACTTCTGGGTGAGCTTGTTGCCGGTGAGAACGGCGTCCTTCGCATTGATGATGATGACGAAGTCACCGCAGTCGACGTGCGGCGTATAGTCGACCTTGCGCTTGCCGCGCAGCAGGTCGGCGGCGAGAGCGGCGGTCTTGCCCAGGGGCTTGCCGGCCGCATCGAGAACGTACCACTTGCGGACGACGTCCTCTTTTCTGACCATCGTAGTGGACATTGATGTGCCTCCAATATCATTGTTTTTTCTTGCTTTTTCAAGGCGCGGCGGGTACAATATACCCTCAAGACGCGCTCTATTTTTATAGCACAGCGCTCCTTCGGTGTCAACCCCTGTTTTCCAAGATTTTTATTTACGGCGTGGTAAGCTCGTAAATGCTTCGTTTTTCTCACAAATGCTCCGTTTTTCTCTGTTTCGATTTTTAATTTTTGAGGTGCGAACTATGGATTCTCTCAATGCGTTTACCGGCGTTGTGCGCCGGTGCGTGGACGATTACGGCATGATCTCCCCCGGCGACCGCATCGCCGTGGGCATTTCCGGCGGCAAGGATTCTCTCGTGCTGCTCGCCGCGCTCGCGTATCTGCGGCGGTATTACCCCGCGCCGTTTGAGCTGGAGGGCATCACCATCGATACCGGCTTCCCCGGCATGGACTTCTCCGGTGTGGAAAAAATGTGCGAGGAGCTCGGCGTGCCGTATACCCGCGTGCCGACGGATATCCGCGAGATCGTGTTTGACGCCCGGCAGGAGGAGAACCCGTGCTCGCTCTGCTCGAAAATGCGGCGCGGCGCGCTGAACACCACGATGAAGGAGCACGGCTGCAACAAGCTCGCGCTCGGCCACCACTTTGACGACGCCGTGGAGACGTTTATGATGTCGCTCGTGTTCGAGGGACGGCTCAACTGCTTCAAGCCGGTGACATACATGTCCCGCGCGGACGTGACGCAGATCCGCCCGCTGCTGTACATCGGCGAGCAGCGCAGCGCGAATCTCGCCGGACAGCTCGAGCTGCCGGTCGTGAAGAGCACCTGCCCGATGGATCACACGTCCAAGCGGCAGGAGATCAAGGATCTGCTCACGACGCTCTCGGTACAGTACCCGGATGTGCGCAGCAAGGTATTCGGCGCGATGCAGCGCCTGCCGCTCGACGGCTGGGGCCCCACGCCGCACGAGCGCGTCAAAACGCGCGAGAGAAAAAAAGAGGAATAACCCTGCGGGGTCTATAATATAATAGTATAGGGGAAAATGCCCTCTCGGCTGCCGAGAGGGCATTTTAAATCGCTTCCGGCAATACCGGGGGAAACACAAGGTATAGTGGTTTCTGCGATAAGCAATCACTACCTGTACAAAATGTTAAAAACTGTTAAGAAGCAGTTACAAATAATGAAATGTTACGTAAACCTATGGAAAAATTCCCCGGTACCGTGTAGAATGAAAACAACATAGTGGAATAACTATACCCATGCGCAGAAAAACCCTGTTCCGGCACAGAAAAAATCCGTACATTTTCTCCCGAAATTGTCCGACAACGAGGGAGAGGTAAGTGAAAACAGGAGGACTGTATGAAAAAGAGGAATCTGATCGCCCTGCTGATGGCAGTATGCATGATGTTCTCCCTGCTCCCGGTGAACGCGATCGCCGTTGGAGACGAGGGGACCATCCCGGCAGAGGAAACGCTTCTTTCCGAAAATGGAAACGATCCCGCGACGGCTGGCAGCACCAACCCCGCCGGAGACAAAGACTCCATTCCGGACACAGGCGATAAGCCCAGTGCGGCGGAAGAGCCTGTGAAGGGCGAAGAGTCCGGCAAGGACGAAGAGCCCGGCAAGGACGAAGAGCCCGGCAAGGACGAAGAGCCCGCGAAGGGCGAAGAGGGCGGCGAGACCAACGTTGCCCCCATGAAAGTTGTCCAGCCGGATACGGGCAACTACCTCACCTACACCTTCAAGGTGGACGGCGCAGTGGTGTCGCAGCAGATCGTCACGGACGGCGACACGCTCTACCGCCCCGCCTCGCCCGTGAAGGAAGGCAGCAAATTCATCGGCTGGTACATAGCGGGCACCGATACGCCGCTGGATGACAGCGTCTTCGGCACCGTGAGCGACGTCACCGCCACGGCGGAGATCACCGTCGAGGCGCGGTTCGATGGCGTACTGTATGTGTTCTTCGTCGATCAGAACGGCCGCATCGTCCTGACGAAGGAGAGCAAGAGCGGCGAGAGCGTCAGCACCGTCGGCGTGACGTACGGTCTCGAGAGCCCGACGCAAGCCGTCACCGGCTGGTACTTTGACGTCGGGCGCACGCAGCGCGCCGATACCGTTGAGCTGACGAACGCGAACGTCTTTGTGTACGCCAAGGTCGAAGAGGGCCATTGGCTCACGTTCGATTCCGCAGGCGGCACATACTACGCTCCGGTCTTCTATACGCCCGGGACCGCTACGAAGGACCCCGGCACGCCGACCCGCCCCGGCTACGCGTTCGCCGGCTGGTATAACGGCGATGCGCCGTTCGCCTTTGGCAACGCGCTGACCGGTCCCGTCACGCTCACCGCGCACTGGACGGCCAATACCAACACGCAGTACTCCGTCATCCACTGGCAGGAGAATGCCAACGACGAGGAATTCTCCTTCAAGGAGGCGGAGACCAAAACCGGCTCGACCGGCTCCCGGACGAGCGCCGCGGCCAAGAGCTACACCGGCTTCACCGCCCAGACCATCGCCCAGCAGACCATCGCGGGCGACGGCTCCACGGTCGTGAACGTGTACTACAAGCGCAATGTGTACACGATCCGCTTCTATAATAACCGAGGCAGTGAATATACCAATCTGGCCATAACCGCCAAATACGGCGCGGCCATCGGCGACAAGTGGCCCACCTACAACGGCAGCAGCACCTGGTCCACGTCGGCCGGCGGCAGCACCTATCAGGTCAACATCGACACCATGCCGCTCAACGGCGCCAAGTTCTACGGCCCGAAGACCGGCAGCAGCACCGAAACGGCGTACTATTATGTCGAAGTCCTGCCCGGCGAGAGCGGGACGACCACTGTCGGCGGCAAGTCCTACAAGCTGCATCATTCCGATACTTCCCCCGGCAACGGCTACAGCGTCACGGTGGAGGACCAGTACCCCATCACCGGCTTTACATTCAACTCCGGTGTCAGCACGCAGACTGGCGGCAGATACAATAACGCCAAATTCTACTACACCCGCAACACCTACAATATTATATACATGAACGGCGGCAGCGAGGTCACCTCTTACCGCGAGAGCGTTCTCTACGAGCAGGCCATCCCCGCCTCGGCGAACAAGGCCGCGCCGACGCCGCCCGTCGGCAAGGAGAACTACATCTTCCTCGGCTGGTATGACGACCCTGCCGGACAGCATATCCACAGCTTCTCCGGCACGATGGGCCCGCAGAACATCACGGTGTACGCCCACTGGGCAGCGCCCACGGTCAGCGGTGTTGCCTACATCACCATGGAAGGCACCGGCGGACAGGAGAATCTCACCATCCCCTACGGCGGCACCATCAACGAGAAAGATCTCCCCACGCCGCAGAGCCCGGCGGGCGAGGGCTGGACATTCGTCAGCTGGGCGACCAAGCAAGGCGATACCTACATCCCCTTCAACTTCGGCACCAAAATTTATAACAACATCGAGCTCTACCCCTACTATACCAATAAGAACAGCTACACCGTAACGTATACCGACGGCAGCACCTCCGTTGATGATACGAAGCAGTATGCGCCCGGCACGTACGCCGACGTGCGGGCCAATACCTTCCCCGTTCCCGAGGGCCAGGTGTTCCTCGGCTGGGCGGAAACGGCGGGCGGGGCGGTCAAGTACCAGCCCAACGACAAGCTGCGCATGGACGCGAGCGTCACGCTCCATGCCGTCTGGGGCGATACCGAGGGCGTCCTCTCTCTCGTGTATATGCCGAACGGCGGCACGGAGAACGCCGTGACGGAGGAACAGATCCCCAACAACAGCAAGGTGACGCTCAAGGGCGCGATCTTCACCCGCCCGGGCTACACCCTCACCGGCTGGAACACCGCCGCCGACGGCAGCGGCACGAGCTTTGCGCTCGGCGCTTCCGCCCGCGTGACCCGCATCGACTCGAACGTCCTCTACGCCGTGTGGAAGGCGAACAACGATACTGCCTATAAGGTCGAGTTCTACTGCGAGCAGACCGACGGCGCCTACACGCTCGCAAAGACTGAGCCGCGCACCGGTACGACGGACGCCACCGTTTCCGTCACCGACGCGGATAAGGCATACGGCACGCCCACGTATGTGTACGATTCGACCAATGCGAACAATCTTGAATCCGGCCCCGTGGCCGCGAACGGCTCGCTGACGCTGAAGCTGTACTTCAAGCGCAACACCGCGGAGTACACCATCCACCATTACCTCAAGGGCACGGAAGTGAAGGTCGCTCCCGACCAGACCGGCACCATGACGATCGGCGATACGCTGACGGCGAGCGCCTCGACCGCGCTGGGTATGGAATATGCGTCGGCGCATGTGGACAGCTACTCCCCGAGCCAGTCGCTGGAAATGAAAGCGACGGGGAACGTCATCACCGTTTATTACACCGTTCCTCTGACGATCACCGCAGAGAGCGCGAGCAGAGCCTACAACGCCCAGCCGCTCACGCAGCCGGACTTCAAGGTCGAGGGCCTTGTCAACGGCGATCGGAAGACGGATATCACCCTCTCCATGACGGAGGGGAGCACCATCACCAATGTCGGCAGCGTGCAGAACGTCATCGATACGACCACCGTCCGGTTCAAGGGCGGCGAGCTGCCCGGCGGCTACTATGAACTGCCGACCTATCAGCCCGGCACGCTGACGATCACGCCGAACACCGACGAAGTGACTGTCACCATCACCGGCAACCATGACACCCTGGTCTATAACGGCAGCGAGCAGTCCGTCACGGGCTACACGACGGACGTCGGCGAGAAGACCATTACCGTCGCGCTGAAGGAAGGCTCCTAGGCGGAAGCGAAGGGCATGAACGCCGGCAACTACGACATGGGTCTGACGAAGGATAACTTCACGGTCACGTCCCAGAACTACAGCAACATCAAGGTCGTTGTGGTGGACGGCTATCTGAAGATCGATCCGATCACCGAGAAAGTTACCGTCACCGTCACCGAGGAATCCGACACCGTCACCTATGACGGGCAGGAGCACGCCGTCACGGGCTACAAGTCCATGACCGCGGATAACGCGCTCTACGACGTGAAGAAGAACGTCGCCGAGACCTCGACCGCGGCGTGGACGGCGAAGGGAACGTATGTCGGCACCTACCATGTCGGCATCAAAGCGGCCGACTTTAAGAACAACAGCGGCAACTTCACGAACGTCGAGTTCGTGATCGAGGACGGCGATCTGGTCATCACCCCGGCGAGCGTCGCCGTTGTGAAGATCGAGGGCCACACGAAGACCGTCACCTACAACGGCAAGGAACAGACCGTCGAGGGCTATGAGATCACGAGCAACCCGGCGAACGCGACCGTAACGCTCGTCGGCAAGGCCATCGCTTCCGGCACGGACGCGAACACCTACCCGATGGGTCTCACCGCCGCCAACTTCACCGCGACTTCCCCGAACTACGAGAATGTCCACGTGGAAGTGACGGACGGCTATCTGAAGATCAACCCGATCACCGATAAGGTCACCGTTACCGTCACAGAGAAGTCCGATACCGTCGTATACGATACGAACGAGCATTCCATCACCGGCTACAAGTCCATGACGGCGGATAACACGCTCTACGACGTGAAGAAGAACGTCGCCGAAACGCAGACCGCGGCGTGGACGGCGAAGGGAACGGATGTCGGCGAGTACCCGGTGGGCATCGAAGCAGCCGACTTTGAGAACACGAGCGTCAACTTCCCGAACGTCGAGTTCGTGGTCGTGGACGGCGCGCTGAACATCACTCCGGCGGAAAACATCGCTGTGAAGATCGCGGGCAGCACGAAGACCGTCATCTATGACGGCACCGAGCAGACCGTCGAGGGCTACACCGTCACGAGCAATCCTGCGGACGCGACCGTGACGCTCGTCGGCGAGGCCGTCGCCACCGGCACAGACGCGAATACCTACCCGATGGGGCTCAAGCCCTCCGACTTTACCGCGACTTCCCCGAACTACAAGAAAATCACCATCGAAGTGACGGACGGCTGGCTCAAGATCGATCCGATCGCCGATAAGGTCACCGTGACTGTCACCGAGAATTCCGCCGCCGTCACCTATGACGGCACGGAGCACTCCGTCACCGGCTACAAGTCCATGACCGCGGACAACACGCTCTACGACGTGGAGAAGAACGTCGCCGAGAAGCCGACCAAGGCGTGGACGGCGAAGGGGACCGACGCGGGCGAATACCCGGTCGGCATCGTCTCCGGCGACTTCAGGAACACCAGCAAAAACTTCACGAACGTCGAGTTCGTGATCGTGGACGGCACGCTGAAGATCGACCCCGTCAGCGACAAGGTCACCGTCACCATCACCGAGAACGCCGATACAGTCATTTACGACACGAAGGAGCACTCCGTCACGGGCTACAAGTCCATGACCGCGGATAACGCGCTCTACGACGTGAAGAAGAACGTCGCCGAGACCCCGACCGAGGCGTGGACGGCGAAGGGAACGGATGTCGGCGAGTACCCGGTGGGCATCAAAGCGGACGACTTTGAGAACACCAGCGGCAACTTTACGAACGTCGAGTTCGTGATCGTGGACGGTGCGCTGAAGATCGCCCCGGCGGAGAGCATCGTCGTGAAGATCGCGGGCAACACGAAGACTGTCACTTACAACGGCGAGGAGCAGTCCGTCGAGGGCTACACCGTCACGAGCAACCCCGCCAATGCGGATGTAACGCTCGTCGGCAAGGCCGTTGCCACCGGCACGGACGCCGATACCTACCCGATGGGTCTCACCGCCGCGGACTTCACCGCGACTTCCCCGAACTATGAGACCGTCGTTATCGAAGTGAAGGACGGCTGGCTGAAGATCAATCCCGTCAGCGACAAGGTCACCGTCACCGTGACCGAGAAGTCCGATTCCGTCGTCTACGACGGGCAGGAGCACTCCGTCACCGGCTACGAGACCATGGCGGCGGACAACGCGCTCTATAACACCGCGGACGTCGCCGAAACGCCGACCGACGCCTGGACGGCGAAGGGAACGAACGCCGGCAAGTACCAGGTCGGCATCAAGTCCGGAGACTTCAAGAACACGAGCGTCAACTTCACGAACGTCGCGTTCGTGATCGCGGACGGCGAGCTGGAGATCACCCCGGTCACCGATAAGGTCACCGTCACCGTCGTGGAGAAGTCCGACAACGTCACCTATGACGCCGCGGAGCACTCCATCACGGGCTACGAGACCATGACCGCCGACAACGCCCTCTACGACATCGCCAATGTCGCCAAAACGCCGACCGCGGCGTGGACGGCGAAGGGCACGGAAGCGGGCGAGTACCCGGTGGGCATCGTTCCCGGAGACTTTAAGAACACCAGTAAAAACTTCGCGAACGTCGAGTTCGTGATCGTGGACGGCGCTCTCACCATCACGACGGACGACACCGAGGTCGTCGTCACCGTCACCGGCAATACGAAGACCGTCGTTTACGACGGCACCGAGCACTCCGTCGAGGGCTACACGGTGGACGTGAACGGCCTGCCCATCACCGTGACGCCGAAGGCCGGAACCGCGGCGAAGGCCAGCGGCACGAACGCCGGCACCTACTACATGGGTCTGACGGCGGACGACTTCACCGCGGAATCGAATAACTACAGCAACATCAGGATCGCCGTGACCGACGGCTGGCTCAAGATCGACCCGATCACGGATAAGGTCACCGTCACCATCACCGAGAACGCCGACACCGTCGAGTATGACGGCAAGGAGCACTCCGTCACGGGCTATGCGTCCATAGTTTCCGATCACGCTCTCTACGACGTTGCGAACGTCGCCGAGACACCGACCGATGCGTGGACAGCGAAGGGCACCGACGCCGGCACCTACCCCGTCGGCATCAAGTCCGGAGACTTCAGGAACACCAGCGGCAACTTCACGAACGTGGAATTCGTGATCGAGGACGGCGAGCTCGTCATCACGCGCCGCGGCGAGAATCCGGAAAGCCCGGTAACGCTCCGCGCGGATGACAGCACCGTGATGTTCGACGGCGATAACCACGGCTATGTCGGCCACATCGCGACCAACCTTGCCGAGGGCCACAGCGTCCGCAGCGTGAAGAGCGACTTCACCGCGCGCAACGTGGGCCGCTACGAGGATAAGATCGACCTGCACGACGCCATCATCGTGGATGCCGACGGCAAGGACGTGACGCGCAACTATGTGCTCACCTACCAGCCCGGCACGCTGGAGATCACGCCGTTCGAGGGCGAGGTCGTCGTTACTGTCACCGGCAACACGGGCCTCTTCCGCTATGACGGCAAGATCCACACCGTTGAAGGGTATACCGTGGAAGCGACCGTGCCGTTCTTCACCGAGGACGACATCCGCTTCACCGGTGACGCAACCATCAGCGAGGTCCGCCCCGGCGATTATGTGATGAATCTGAAGGATGAGGAATTCTCCGCGGCGAACGATAACTTCACCAGCGTGAAGTTTGTCGTCATCGACGGCAGCATGCGCATCTATACCGTGCGCTACACCGTCGCGTGGATGTTTGACACCGACCAGATGCTCACCGGCGATTCTCCGAACCGCTACTTCACCTCCATGGCAAATTACATCGACCGCTCGGATATCTCCCTCGTGCTCCACAGCGGCAACGTTGTGGCGGACGCCGGAGCGCAGAGCCAGTGGGATGTGTTCAACAACGCGATGCAGCCGCTCTACGACGATGAGGAAGTGGACGTTCTCATGATCGCCGCAGAGAAGGAAGCCGCCTCCGGCAGCCTGTTCCTGCAGCAGCCGGTCCGCGAGGACTTCAAGGAGGAAGACCTCTTTGAAAACGGCAAGGGCTTCGTCCGCCGCTTCAACATCGGCGAGAAGAGCGTCATCCTCGTCGGTCTCGGCGCGGACGCCATGACCGAAGAGGGCTACAAGTGGGCGCGCGAGAAGTTCAACTCCGACAAGGACGCCTCCGGTATCCTGCTCGTGAACAACTACCTGCTCGAGGATATGAGAAAGCCCGATAAGATCGACGAGCGCGCTCTCGATCTGGAGAAGAACGTCGTCAAGGCGTGCTCCAACGTGCGCATGGTCCTCAGCAGCAGCGGCGGCTACTCCAGCCACTACGAGTTCTATTACGGCGAGCGCAAGGTGATCGCCATCAACTCGGACATCGAAGCGGCAGCCAAGGCGGGCTACTTCACGCAGCTCACCTTCAACGAGGATCTCAACATCCTCAGCGTCACCAACCTCTGCCCGTACACCTACGACTTCGTGTATAACGAGAGACAGGCGTATAAGGAGTGCTATGTGCTGAACAACGTGCTCTGAGACCTCGCGGGACGAACGTCCCAAACCCCTTAAGCAAAACGATCCCCGGCGGGCATGCCCGCCGGGGATCTTCCTATGAAAAAACTTTCCGCAAAAAGAAAGCTGTCAACGGGAAACGTCCCCGTTGACAACTTTTTTGCGTCACGCCGTGGCTGCGCTCTCCTGCATCGCGCGGAGCGTCCGGGCGATCAGCGTGTCCAGCTCCCGGCCCGGCATGGCCGCGCCGAGCAGCCCGGTCAGCTCGTCGGCGGCGTAGAGCACCTTTTCCGTTTCGTGCTCCGGTGTCGGGAACATTTGGATATCGCGCCTTTCGGAAAGTAAAAGGGAGACTGCCGTGGAAGGCAGCCTCCCTGCGTTGTATTTCTCAGTCCGCAAACAGCGGCGTGGAGAGATAGCGGTCGCCGGTATCCGGCAGCAGGGCGACGATGGTCTTGCCCTTGTTCTCCGGCCGCTTCGCCAGCTCGATCGCGGCCCACACGGCGGCGCCGGAGGAAATGCCCACCAGCACGCCCTCCTTCCGGCCTACCAGACGTCCGGCGGCGAAGGCGTCCTCGTTCTCTACGGGAATGACCTCATCGTAAACCTTCGTGTCCAGCACGTCGGGGACAAAGCCGGCGCCGATGCCCTGGATCTTGTGGCTTCCGGCCACGCCCTTGCTCAGAACGGGGGAGGAGGCCGGCTCCACGGCAACGATCTTCACATGGGGGTTCCGGCTCTTCAGATATTCGCCGACGCCGGTGACCGTGCCGCCCGTGCCGACGCCCGCCACAAAGATGTCCACCTTGCCGTCGGTGTCCTCCCAGATCTCCGGGCCGGTGGTCGCGCGGTGAACGGCGGGGTTGGCCGGGTTCACAAACTGGCCGGGGATAAAGCTGTTCGGAATCTCCCTGGAAAGCTCGTCCGCCTTGGCAATTGCGCCTTTCATGCCCTTGGCGCCCTCGGTGAGCACGAGCTCCGCGCCGTAGGCCTTCATCAGCTGGCGGCGCTCCACGCTCATGGTCTCCGGCATGACGATGATGATGCGGTAGCCGCGGGCGGCGGCCACGGAAGCCAGACCGATGCCCGTGTTGCCGGAGGTCGGCTCAATGATCACGGAGCCGGGCTTCAGCAGACCCTTCTGCTCCGCGTCGTCGATCATCGCCTTGGCGATGCGGTCCTTTACGCTGCCGGCGGGGTTGAAATACTCCAGCTTGCCCAGCACCCTGGCCTCCAGACCTTCGGACTTTTCAATGTGCACCAGCTCCAGCAGCGGGGTCTTGCCGATCAGCTGGTCGGCAGATGTATAGATCTTACGCATGGATCATTCCTCCTGAATATTTTATGTTGTTATCGGATAGGTGCCCGGCAACATCGGAGGGCCATGGAAAAGCGCATTTCAATACCAACCTTTCTTGTAGGTTTGTGCGGATTATAAATCGCCGCCGCGCATTTGTCAATAGCAAAAGGAAGATTTTTTGTTGATTTACCTACTTCCCTGCTATATAATAGGATTTATACACAAGGGAGGAACGGAAAATGCTGATCTCAACCAAAGGGCGGTACGCGCTTCGGGTCATGGTCGATCTGGCCGAGCATTCGACGGACGGATTCATTCCTCTGAAGATGATCGCGGCGCGGCAGAATATCTCCGAAAAGTATCTGGAGAACATCATCAAGCTGCTCGTGAAAGCAAAGCTGCTGACCGGCGTGCGCGGAAAGGGCGGCGGATACCGCCTGACAAAAGCGCCGGAGCAATATACGGTCGGGGACATTCTGCGTATGACGGAGGATTCGCTGGCGCCCGTCTCCTGTCTGGAGCCAGGCGCGGCGGCGTGCTCCCGCGCGGCGGAGTGCCGCACGCTTTCCCTGTGGAAGGGGCTGGACAAAGTCATCAACGATTATCTGGATAAGTTCTCGCTCGCCGATCTGATGCACAACGATCCCGGCGGATACGATTATATTATTTGAGCGGAAACGAAAAGATGCCCGCCCGTGAGTTGTTCTCACGGGCGGGCGTACGTTTATAATTTTAAAATGGGCCTCTGCCCTGTCATGCCGGCGTTTTCACGATCCCCGCGAAGAGGATCTCGCCGCTCTCGCCGGTGACGGCGAAGAGGAACGGCCGGTCGAGCGTGAACTCGACACGCTCATCCGGCGGCAAGGCGGCTCCGCACGCGACCATCACGGTGTAGGCCGCCGCTACAACGCCCTCCTCGTCAATGGTGACGCGCGCGGAGTGCTTGGCCTGTGAAAGGAAAATGCTGTCGGCCTTGTCGTCGGTGAGCGGGGAGAAGTCGGCCTTGCCCGCGTCAAACACGTCCGTCACGCCGAGCGCGCGCAGCGCGCCGGAAAGGTCGGTATCAGCGGAAACGTCAAATTTCGGCACAGAGAGATCGATGGTCATATACTTGCTCTCAGCGCTCTCCGGCGAGAGAAAGAAATCGACCGCGCTGCCGTCGGAGAGCAGCGCCTCCGGCGTCACGCCCTCGTCCGGCAGCAGGAACCACATCGTGCCGCTGCCCTCGAGATATTTGCCGACGGCGGCAAAGTTATCGGCGGCGTAGTACGTGCTCTCCATGGTCTCGTGCATGAATTTGTGCGTCACGTCGCCGTCCGGCGCGTGGAATACGCCGTCCGCCGTGGCGCTCTTTGAAAACTCGCTGCCCCACTTCGCACGGAAGTATATGGTCGAGGCGAGCGCGATCACCGTCTCCGGCGCGAGCGAAAGACCGTCGGCGCTGTCCTTCAAAAGGCCGCCCGTCTGCTCGTTGATCCAGCGGCGGAGCGCTTCGTTGAACGCCTCGGAGCCCATCTCGCCGCGGTAGGCGGAGGCATAGTAGCTGTCCGCGAGGCGCGCGAGGGTGTTGGAATTGTAGTCCATGCTGTCGGAGAGCCAGAGCGAGTCGGCAAGGATGCTCGTCACCGCGCCGTCGTTCTGGTAGTTCGCCGCCCAGACGTTCCCGGCGGTCTTGCGCAGGGACTTAATGCTGTCCGCGCCGAGCAGGGAGAGAATCTGCGCGCGGGTGTCCCCGTCCGTGACCTCCGCGAGCATCGAGAGCGCCATATACACGTTCACCGGCGAGCACACGGCGTTTTTGCCGTCCGCGCCCGAGAGCAGCGCGGGCAGCGCCGCGCGGACATAATCGTCGAGCGCGCCATCGACCGACGAGGCCGCAGTGTTCCGTGCCCGGCGGTCGGCGCTCCAGGCATCGTACGCCGCTTCGTACTTCGCGCCGGAGTACTTCGCTTCGTCCGGATACGGCGCGCTTTCCGGGTAGGTCGCCTCGGCAAGAGCAAAGGCGTTTGTGCCGCCGCACGCGGCAAGGGAGAAGAGCGCAGAAAGCGCAAGCAAAAGGGCGATAAGGCGTTTCATAATGTTTCCTCCTTTGAGAGTGCTTCTATCCTTCTTTGGGAGTGCGTCTATCCTTTGGACGCGCGGCATAGGAAAAAAGTTCCCGCCGCTTGTGCGTATTGCGGGGGATGTGGTATACTCAATACAGGAAGTGAGAAAACCCCTCAGTCAGCCTGCGGCTGCCAGCACCCTGTTAGGGGGGCCAAGATAGTTTTCGGATGCCCCACTTGCCTCCCCTAATAGGGAAGGTGGATCTTGCCGAAGGCAAAAGACGGAGAGGGTCCCCGCTGCCGCGGTCAATGCAAAGGAGAAACCATGAACGACGCCGAAAAAAAACCGGAGCTGCAGGGCAAGCTGCGCGAATTTCTCGTGATGCGCAATCTTTACGAGGCCGCCGCGCGCCAGCTCACGCTGAAATTTGAAATTCTAAACGACGAATTCAGCGTTCTCTATGCGCGCAACCCGATCCACCACATCGAAAGCCGCGTGAAAACGCCGGAGAGCATCGCCGCGAAGCTGATGAAAAAGGGCATGCCGGTCTCCATCGAGACGGCGCGCGAGCACGTGAACGACATCGCGGGCGTGCGCGTGGTGTGCAGCTACATCGACGATGTCTACCGCGTTGCCGAAATGCTCGAGCGGCAGAAGGATATTGAGATCGTCAAGCGGCAGGACTATATCAAAACGCCGAATTATAACGGCTACCGCTCGCTCCATCTCGATATCCGCGTGCCGGTGTACCTCTCCGACCGGACGGAGTATGTCGTGGCCGAGATCCAGATCCGCACGATCGCCATGGACTTCTGGGCGAGCCTTGAGCACGATATCCGGTATAAGGCCGACAAATCCCGTCTGCCGGAGGGCATCAACGAGGAAATGCTCGCCGTCTCCGGCAAGATCGCTGACATCGACCGCCAGATGCAGGACATGTACCTCCGCATCCGCGCCGCCGAAACGGAAAAGGACGAATAAAAAAGCGGAGCCGCGGAGGAATTTTTCCTCCGCGGCTCCATTCGTTTATGCCGTTTATTCCGCAATCTCCGCGTCCAGCAGATCGAGGATCGCCTGGTCAGCGCTCCAGAAATACGCGCTCTCGCCGAGGACTTCGGTGATCCCGGCGCGGTCAAAGTACCGCCGGACATTTTCGCTCATGCCGCAGCAGGCCACGGTCTTGCCCTGCGCGAGAAGGCTCTGGCACAGCTCGAGGATCGCCTGCGCGCCGGACACGTCCACGCTCGGCATGCCGCGCATCGAAAGGATCACGTGGTCGTAGGCGGGCATCTCCGCCATACGGTGGTTGAACTCGTCCACCGCGCCGAAGAACAGCGCGCCCGTCACATACGCCACGCCCGCCGATTCGAGGATCGGCGGCTTGCCGTCGATGGCGCGGAGCTTGTTCGTGTCGATGGCCGAAAAGCTCACGCGGATCTGACTGGACTTGGCCATATACAAAATGGCGGAGTAGACAACGCCGAGCAGAATGGCGACCGTGAGATCGAACACGACCGTTGCGATCATCGTGAGCAGAAACTGGCTGATGCCGGATTTGAATTTGTGGCGGAACACATAGCGGATGCCCGCCCAGTCGTTCATGCGCCATGCCGTGACCATGAGCACGCCCGCGAGCGCCGAAAGCGGCAGCCGCGCCATCACGCCGCCGAGCAGGAACATGGACGCGAGCAGGAACACCGAGTGAAAAACGCTCGTCAGCCGGGTCTGCTGGCCGGACTTGACCGCCACGCTCGTGCGGGCGATCGCTGCCGTAGCGGGCACGCCGCCGAAGAGCGGCAGCAGAATGTTGCCGACGCCCTGCGCGATCAGCTCCTGATCGGCATTGAATTCCTCGCCCTTCATGCGTGAGGCGGAAGCGCCGCACAGAAGGCTCTCGATCATGCCGAGCGCCGCGATCGTCACGATGGGCGAGAGCAGGTCTTTGACCATCGAGAAGCTGAGCGACGAAAGATCCAGCCGGTCGGCGAGCAGCAGCGTGCGGGGAATGTCGCCGACGGTGGCGAGAGAATCCATATGGAACACGCCCGCGACGATGGCGGCCGCGATGATGCCGACCAGCGAGCCGGGGACGCGCGCGCCCCACTTTTTCGGCCATACGACCATGACCGCCACGACGAGCAGCCCGATGAGCGCCGCCTGCCAGTTCACATGGAAGCCGAGCCGCCCGTAGGAGAGCAGCTTTTCTATGTTCGTCAGGCCCTCGGACGTCGTGCCGAAGAAATTGTCGATCTGGCCGAGCGCGATGATGATCGCAATGCCGGACGTAAAGCCCATAATGACGGGCATCGGGATGAAGCTGATGAGCCGCCCCAGCCGCAGCACACCGGCGATGAGCAGCAATACACCGGCGGCAAAGCACGCGAAGAACACGCCCTGCAGCCCATGCGCCGCCACGATGCCGACGAGCACGGCGCTCATAGCGCCGGTCGGGCCGGAGATCTGGAACGACGCGCCGCCAAGCAGCGCGATCACGATACCGGCGACGATGGCCGTAACAAGGCCCGCCGCGGCGGAAGCGCCGGACGAAACGCCGAACGCGAGCGCGAGCGGCAGCGCCACGGCGCACACCGTGAGACCGGCGAGAATGTCCTTCACCAGCTTCGCGGCGTTGTAGCCGGAAAACTCTCTCTTTACTCCGGCAAAAAACGAAGAAAACACGATGATTCCTCCCCCAAAAAGACGTACCTGCCCACTATACGCCCCAAACCGCCTGTTCGCAATAGAAAAAATAAACATTCTGTACTTTTTTGAAAAATAATAGCAAAAATGTTGGACAAAATAGAGGGATCATATAAAGAAGATATGAATGCAGCCATCCACCGCGGGAACATACGGCATGGGTATTTCCGGCGGCAGCGACTGCCACGGCACACGCAAAACGCACATCTCCATGGGCACGGGCTGCGGCAATCTCGCGATACCGTACTCAGGGCTTGAGGGACTCAGAAAGCTGCGATGAAAAACCTCCCCTGTGTAAATGTTCCCCGCTTTCCCGGAAGGAAAGCGGGGAACATTTTTATGCGCCGAAGAGAGGCAGCGCTTCAATGGCGCGGGCGATGCGTTCGTGGGTAAGACGTACCGCTGTGGGCGCGTCACTGTTCAAAAGGGCGGTATAGAGCGCGAGCTTCGATTCATACATTTTCTGTATGCCGCTGCGCTTGCAGTCGATCGTCCAGAGATACACGCTCTGCGGGCGGAAGGAGTGGTATAAAAGCGGCATGAGCACGTTGCCGGAGAGCACCGCGAGTTCGTGGTGGAAAAGGAAAACGTTCTCCGCGGCCTCGTCGCTGTCGCGCGCGGTGCGGATGCTCTCCAAAACCGGCGCGAGCGCTTCGAGCGATGCGGTGTCCGAGCGCTCGACGACGAGACGCATGCACATACACTCCATCGCGTCGCGCGTTTCGAGCAGGGAGCGCACCTCGTTCTGGCGCAGCGCGCCGCCGTTGTAGCGCATGATCGCCACGAGCGTTTCCATCGTGCCGCGCCGCCGGTAATCGCAGACGTACACGCCCTGCCGGGCTTTGATCTCCACAAAGCCGAGCTTTTCGAGCTCTACCAGCCCGGCCGTTACGACGGTGCGCGAAACGCCCATCTTCGCCGCCAGCTCACGCGCCGGGGGCAGCTGTTCGCCGAAGGCAAGCTCGCCGGAGAGGATCATGTTTTCGATCTGCTGCACGAAAAGATCGGTCAGCGAAAGCGCGGTGATCTTGCTGTAGCCCATAGCCGTTTCCTCCGGTGGATGCACGTGGAAATACCACATTTATTTATTTCAAGTTTACCCGCAATATACGCAAAAGTCAATCGCCGGATTTTTGTAAACCGATGAAATCTCCCGGCGGCGCTTGACGAGCGGGCGGCGCGGTATATATTCTTATAAGTGAAATCGCGTGGCAATACCACGAAAGGGCAAGCGCGAAAAAATTAAGGAGGACAAGACCATGCAAAAATACGATGCCGTAGTCATCGGCGCGGGCAACGGCGGTCTCGCGGCGGCCTGCCGGATGGCGAAGGGCGGCAAAAAGACGCTTCTTGTCGAGCGGCACAACCTTCCGGGCGGCTGCGCTTCGAGCTTCCGCCGGGGACGCTTTGAGTTTGAGACCGCGCTGCACGAGATCTGCGAATGGGGCAGCAAGGAAAATCCCGGCGGCTGCCGCAAAACGTGTGAGGAGTTCGGGCTGGATATCCCGTGGCACATGGTACCGGACAACTTCCGCGTGATTACCACCGCCTCCGACGGCAAGACCCACATCGACGCGACGCTTCCCTGCACCGTGAAGGAATTTGTCAACGAAATGGAGCGGCTCGTTCCCGGCTGCCGCAAGTCGATCCAGGACCTTTTTGATCTCGGCACCGAGTTCCACGAGGCGGGCGACTATTCGCTCAGCGTCGCGGGAAAGACCGACCCGAAATACATGCAGGAGCACTTCCCCAACTTCCTGCGTCTCGGCAGCTACACGGTGAACGAAGTGTTCCGCGCCATGAAAATGCCGAAGCTCGCGCAGGACATCATGGGGACCTACTGGGGCTATCTCGGCGTGGATATGGACCACCTCTCCTTCCTGCAATACGTGAATATGCTCTGGCTGTACGTCAACCACGGCGCATGGATCCCGGATAAGACGAGCAACGAGCTGACGACCGGCCTTCTCGAATGCTTCCGGAAGATGGGCGGCGAGATATGGATGAACTGCACCGCCACGGAGATCCTCTTTGATGAGAATAAGGCCGTCCGCGGCGTGAAAACGACGTGCGGCGAGGTGGAAACGCGCCATATCCTCTGCAACATGAATCAGAACATGGTTTACGCCACGATGTGCCCCCCGGAGGTCGTGCCCGAGCGTATGGTGAAGCTCGGCAACGCGCGCACCTATTCGGCGCGCATGTTCGTCGTGTATCTCGGACTGGACAGATCGGCGGAGGAGATCGGCATTCACGACTATACGATCTTCCTTCCAACCTCGGCGGACAGCGCGAAGGAGTATGAGACGGGCAAGCGCATGGAGACCAACTGCAACCAGGTCATGGTCTGCTACAACGTTGTGAACCCGGCGTTCTCGCCGGAGGGGACGTGCGTAATGTCACTCACGAGCACGTTCATGGCCGACGTCTGGGCGGACGTGGAGCAGGACGACTACGTAAAGACCAAGACCGACTTTGCCGAAAAACTCATCCGGCTCTTTGAAGAGCGCACCGGCATCACCGTCACGCCGTACATCGAAGAGATCGAGATCGCGACGCCGTGGACGATGTGCAACTATGTAAATACTCCGGAGGGCTCGGCTTACGGCTTTGAGCTGAAGGACTGGGACAATATGATGCCGCGCATGATGATGATGGGCACCGAGTTCCCGGTCAAGGGGCTGAAGTTCGTCGGCGCGGCGTCCATCCGCGGCGACGGCTACAACTCCGCGATCTTCAGCGGCGACACGCTTGCAAAAAAGACCCTTGCCGAAATGAAAGCAGAGGAGGCTTGAGTGACATGGCGGCAAACTGCAACTATAAAGTGAAGCTGATCGGGGCGCTCGACATGCTCCGGTTCAAGAACATGCCCAAGGTCCGCGAGGCGGCGATCCAGGCGGCCCCGGCGACGCCTCTGCCCAAAACGTTCACGACGAACGAAAAGGCGAAGGTCCGTCATCCCGAGATGCAGCGTGTCGTCGTTGCGGAGATCCGGCCCAACGGCCCGGACGTCAAGACGATCGTGCTCAGGTCCGAGGACGGCGCGCCGCTCGCGCCGTTCCGCGCCGGACAGTACGTGAGCGTGACCGCGCACATCGGCGAAACGGTCACGACCCGCGCCTACTCGCTCAGCGGCAGCCCCGCATGGGCGAAGCGCGGCGAATACAACATCGCCGTGCGCCGCGACCCGAACGGCTTTGTTTCCCCGTGGGTACAGGATACGTGGCAGGTCGGGCAGAAGGTCACGATCTCCGGGCCGCAGGGCCAACTCTACTATGAGCGCCTGCGCGACGCGAAGAAGGTCGTGGCGCTCGCCGGCGGCGTCGGCATCACGCCGTTCATGGCCATGGCCCGCGCCCTGCGCGACGGTCTGGAGGATTTTGATCTCACCATAATTTACGGCTCGCGCACCGAGGCGGGCATCGTATATAAAAAGGAGCTGGAGGAGGTCGCCGCGGCGTGCGATAAGGTGCACGTCGTCCACGTTCTCTCCGACGAGGAAAAGGAAGGCTACGAGCACGGCTTCATCACCGCGGAGCTCATCAAAAAATACGGCGGCGCGGAGTACAGCATCTTCATGTGCGGACCGCAGGGGATGTACAATTACCTTGATACCCAGATCGAGCCGCTTGGCCTGCGCCGCAAGTATGTGCGCCGCGAGCTTTTCGGCGCGATCAAAAATCCGTGGGATCAGCCGGATTATCCCGCCGCTATTCGAGGCAAAACGTTTAAAATGAAGCTCATCCAGTGCGGGAAGGAATACGAGATCCCCGTCTCCGCCGACGAGCCGGTGCTCGTCGCCGCCGAGCGCGCCGGGATCTGCGTGCCGGAGCGCTGCCGCAGCGGTGAGTGCGGCTGGTGCCGTTCGCGCCTGCTCTCCGGCAGCGTGTATGTCCCCGCGCGCACCGACGGCCGCCGCCGCGCGGACATGGAGTTCGGGTACATCCACCCCTGCGCCAGCTTTGCCATGTCGGATCTCGTGCTGGACGTGCCGAACGGCACGCTCCGGTAAACCGAACGACAGGAATACCAAAAATGTCCTCCCGGATTTTTCGGGAGGACATTTTTTGCCCGCGTCAGCTCTTTTGGCGCTTCTGCCGGAAAAGAGGCAAGGAAACCCTTGCGGCCATGGGCAGAACGCGGTATGATAGAGCAAAGTGAAGCCGCGGCGAAACCGCGGCCGCGGAGGAAGATTATGCGCTATTACCTTGGACTGGACAACGGCGGCACGAATACCAAGGCCGCCCTTTTTACCCCGGACGGCACGCAGGTGGCCGTGGAGAGCGTCGCCACCGCCGCGCTCACGCCCGCGCCCGGCTTTGTCGAGCGCGATATGGAGGATATGTGGCGCGATAACTGCGCTGTCATCCGCGGCGTGCTCGAAAAGAGCGGCGTGCGCGCCGAAGAGATCGCGGGCGTCGGGCTCTGCGGTCACGGCAAGGGGCTGTATCTCTGGGGCAAAGACGGCAAGAGCGCGCGCCGCGGCATTCTCTCGGCGGATAACCGCGCGTGGAAATACCCGGTCGAGTGGCGCAAGGACGGCACGGAGGAACGGGCGTTCGCCCTCTCCTGCCAGCACGTCATGGCGTGCCAGCCGGTGAGCCTGCTCGCATGGCTGCGCGATAACGAGCCGGAGACGGTGGAGAACATCCGCTGGGTGTTTGAGTGCAAGGACTATGTGCGCTTCCGTCTGACCGGCGAGGCGCGCGCCGAGATCACCGATTATTCCGGCAGCGGCCTCATGGATCTGCATGCGAAGAGCTTCTCGAAGGAGCTTCTCGCTCTCTTCGGCATCGAGAGCGTGTGGGACGCGCTGCCGCCGCTCTGCGCCTCGCTCGATATTGCGGGGCATATCACGCCGGAAGCCGCCGCGCTCACGGGACTGCTGCCCGGCACGCCGGTCATCGGCGGCATGTTCGACATTGACGCCTGCGCGCTCGCCGTGAACGTCACGGACGAGACGAACATCTGCATGATCGCCGGAACGTGGAGCATCAACGAATACCCGCGCCGCGCGCCCATCACGGACGGCTCGGTGCTGATGAATTCCCTCTTCTGTCTGCCGGGGTACTACCTCATCGAAGAATCGAGCCCCACCTCCGCGGGCAACAACCAGTGGTTCATCGACCGGCTCCTGCCCGAGCTCAAGGCCGAGGCGAAGACGGCGGGAAAGAGCATTTACGACATCCTGAACGACTGGGTCGATTCGTTCGCGCCCGGCGACTTTGTGCCGGTGTTCCTGCCGTTTCTGACGGCGAGCAACGTCGATCCGCGTGCCCGCGCGTCGTTCGTCGGGCTGAACGCCGCGCACTCGCGGCGGGAAATGGCTCGTGCGGTGTACGAGGGCATCACGTTCTCGCACCGGTACCATCTCGACCGTCTGATGCGCTCGCGGCCCGACCGGAGCGGGACGATCCGTCTTGCCGGTGGTGCGGCGCGCTCGAAGGTGTGGACGCAGATGTTTGCGGACGTGATGAATATGCCCGTTGAGACCGTTTCGGCGGAGGAGACCGGCGCGCTCGGCTGCTGCGTGGCGGTCGCGGCGGCGCTCGGCGATTATAAAGACGCCGCGGATGCCGCGGCGCACATGTGCCGGAGCGTGAGCCGCGTTCTGCCCCGGCCGGATGCCGCGAAAGTCTACGAGGAAAAATACGCGCTGTATCTCAAAACCATCGAGTGCCTGAACGCCCTCTGGCCGGATATGCAGCGGTTTATGGAGGAACATCATGCTTGAAAAGCTGAAGGAAAGAGTCTGCGAACAGAATCTCCAGCTGGTAAAATACGGCCTCGTCGTGCTCACATGGGGCAACGTCTCCGCGCTCTCGGAGGACGGAAAATACGTTGTCATCAAGCCGAGCGGCGTATCGTATGACAATATGAAGGCCGGCGATATGGTCGTCACGGACCGCGCGGGCCATGTCGTGGAGGGCGAGCTCCGCCCGTCCACCGACCTTGCGACGCATCTTGCGCTTTACGATGCCTTCCCCGGCATCGGCGGCGCGGTGCACACCCATTCGCGCTACGCCGTCGCCGCGGCGCAGGCGGGGCTGGATCTCCCCTGTTACGGCACGACCCACGCCGACTACTTCTACGGCGCCGTCCCCTGTGCCCGGGAGCTTACGGCGGAGGAGATCGAGGAAGCCTACGAGCGCAACACCGGCCTCGTCATCGCCGAGACGTTCCGCGTTCGGGGCATTGATCCGCTGGCAGTTCCGGCGGTGCTCGTGAAGAGCCACGGCCCGTTCACCTGGGGCAAGACGCCGGAAAAGGCCGTGGAAAACGCGCTCGTGCTCGACGAATGCGCGCATATGGCGCTGCTCACGCGGCTCTTTGACCCATCCGCCGCCCCCGCGGCGCAGTGCATTCAGGACAAGCACTATTTCCGTAAGCACGGCGCGAACGCCTACTACGGACAGAAATAAACTACAAAAGGGAGTGTCGCTATGATCCGCAAGCCCCGCATACTTGTTGTCGGCATCTTCGTTATGGACCTGATCGCCTCCACGAAGCAGGCCCCAAACCGCGGCGAGACCGTGATCGGTCTCAACTTCCGGACAGCTCCGGGCGGAAAGGGCGCGAATCAGGCTGTGCAGTGCGCGCGCCTCGGCGCGGACGTCACGATGGTCGGCCGTGTCGGTAACGATGCCTATGGCCGCGAGACCGTCGCGGCGGCATCCGCCTCCGGTGTGGATGTGTCCCGCGTCGTTGTGGACGCCGAAAATCCGACCGGCGTTTCCGCCATCACGCTCGAGATCACCGAAACCGGCGCGCACAACCGTATCGTTGTCTGCCCCGGCGCGAACGGCGCGATGACCGTGGAGGAGATTTCCTGGATCAGGGACGAGGTAAAGAATTACGATCTCATCATGCTGCAGTTCGAGCTGCCGATGTTCATCAACGAGGCCGTGGCGCGCTGGGCGCACGAGGCCGGCGTGCCGGTCATGGTGAACCCCGCTCCCGCCGCGCCCGTTTCGCCGGAGCTCTTCCGCTGCGCCACGTTCTTCTCCCCGAACGAACACGAGGCTGCCGCGATGGCGGGGCATCCCATCCGCGTGGACGATGCCGGCGCGAACGAGGACGATCTGCGCGCCGTGGCGGATATTTTCCGCGAAAAGGGCGTGGAGAATCTCATCGTGACGCTCGGCGGGAACGGCTCCGTTGCGGTGAACAAAGACGGCGTTGCGCGCGTGCAGAGCGTAAAAATGCCCGTTGTGGCGGACACCACGGCGGCGGGCGATTCATTCGTTGCGTCGTTCAGCACGCTCTGGTGTGCGGGGCTTCCGGCGCGGCAGGCGCTGGCGTTTGCGAGCCACGCCGCGGCCATCACCGTTTCGCGTCCCGGCGCGATCCCAAGCCTCCCGACGCTCGCGGAGGTAACGGCGCTGCTGCGCGAGCGCGGCTGTGAGGATATGGATTACGATCTTCTGGCACAGTTGGAGGAGGAAAGCAAATGAAAAACGAAGGAAAAACCGCGCTCGCGCATCTGACCGCGTCCGCGGAAAAGGAATTCTGCGCGTTTCTTGCGCAGCAAACGCCGGAGGCATACGAAGACGCGGTCGCGCTCATTGAGGAATGCCGCGCCGCGGGACACCGTGTCCATGTGACCGGCATCGGAAAGCCCGGCCATGTGGCGGGGTACGGAGCCTCGCTCCTCTCTTCCACCGGCACGCCGTCCTACTTCCTCCACGGCACGGAGGCGGTGCACGGCTCCTGCGGCCAGCTGGAGGAAGGCGATGTTGTCATTGCCATCTCCAACTCCGGCGAGACGGTGGAGCTCAAGGCCACGGTGCTCGCCGTGAAGAACAACGGCTGCCGCGTCATCGGCATCACCGGCAATGCGGAAAGCTGGCTCGCAAAGGAGAGCGACGCGCTGCTGCTCGCGCATGTGGACGAAGAGGGCGGCCCGCTCAACCGCGCGCCGCGCAACTCCGTGCTCGCGGAGATGTTCGTGCTGCAGGCGCTCTCCGCCATATTGCAGGCGGACGTCGCGCAGACGCCCGCGCAGTATGTCCGCCGCCACCCCGGCGGCGCGCTCGGCAAGATCCGCGATAACGAGCGCTGAACACGCCGGAATACCGCACGGTGCGGGAGAAAGAGGAAGAGACATGAAAAACGTGACATCGGATAAACGCAATCTCTGGATGTTCCCCCTCGGCACGGTCGGACGGGATATGATCTATAACCTGTTCACCAACTTCATTTTCACATATATCCTGTTTACACGCCATCTCACCGCCGCGCAGCTCGGCGCGGTGACGGCGATCATGGTCGGCGCGCGTGTGTTCGACGCGCTCAACGACCCCGTCATGGGCAACATCATCGAGCGCACCCGCTCGCGCTACGGCAAGTTCAAGCCGTGGCTCGTGATCGGCATCCTCTCCACGTCCGTCGTTGTGTATCTCGCGTTCAACACGAGCCTGCAGGGCTGGAGCTTCATCGCGTTTTTCGGCGTGATCTATTTCCTCTATTCGATCACCTACACGATGCACGACATCTCCTACTGGGGCATGGTGTCGGCGCTCAGCTCCGATCCGCACGTGCGCAATTCGCTCACGTCCCGGACGAACCTCTTCGCCGGCATCGGCGGCGTGATCGCCTCGATCCTCATCCCCATGCTCACCACCGGCAGCGGCACGCTCGGCGGCAGCACCGCAACGGCCTACGGCCGCGTCGCGCTCGTCATCTGCATCCTCGCGCCGCTCTTCCTGTGCGCGACGATCTTCGGCGTGCGTGAGCGCCGGGATTACAATACGAAGGAAGTCCCGCCCGTCAGCTTCAAAAAGATCTGGAATACCATCACCGGCAATCCGCAGATCCTCTGGATCTCGCTCGTGTTCCTGCTGCAGCAGATCGGAAACGACGTCGTTATGGGAGGTCTCGGCTCAACGTATGTGTACTTCGCCTTCGGGTATGAGGGCGGGCTGTATTCGCTCTTCAACACCGTCGGGCTCGCGGCGACGGCGCTTCTTATGATCTTCTATCCGATGCTCGCCAAGCGCTTCCGCCGCAAGCAGATGATGGATAAGCTCATGCTGCTCTCGGTCATCGGCTACGCCGTTATGATCGTCTCCGGGCTGGCGCTCTCCGGCGGTATGGTGAAGTTCTGGATCCTCACCGTGGGCTACATGGTAGCAAACCTCGGTCAGTACGGGTTCTATCTCATTATGATGATCTCGCTCATCAACACCGTGGAGTATAACGAATACCTCCGCGGCGAGCGCGACGAGGCGATCATCACCTCCCTGCGCCCGTTCTTCACAAAGCTCGCCTCCGCGATCGTCGTGGCGGTCACGTCGGCGACGTATCTCATCTTCGGCGTCACAGGCTACACCAACCAGATCTCCGCTCTTGAGCGCGCGGCATCGCTCGGCGAGATCGCCGAAGCCGAAAAGCTCGCGCAGATCGATACGATCGTCTCCTCCATCCAGCCGGGTCAGTCCCGCGGGCTGCTGCTGTGCTTGACAGTGCTGCCGTTCGTGCTCATGTACGCAAGCTATGTGCTCTATAAAAAACACTACATTCTCGATGAAGACAAATACGCCGAGGTGTGCGCCGAGCTTGAAAAGCGCCGGGCCGAGGCAAAGTAAGGAGGCCGCCGATATGGACAACGAAAATCGTTCCTGCATCGACTGCGGCAGCGCCGCCTGCCGCGGCAAGGGCGGGCAGTTCCCGCCGTTCTGCCGGACGGAGCATCTGGATGAGGCGCTGCTCGAGCGCTCACTCGAAATTTTAAAGGGCGAGGAAAACGCCTTTTCTGTTGCCGCGGCAGTCAACGAGCGCGACGGCTACGGCACGAAAAGCCGCATCGAGGAAACGATGCACTTCGCGCAGCTTCTCGGCGTGAAGAAGATCGGCATCGCCACCTGCGCGGGGCTGATCCATGAGGCAAACGCGCTCGCACGCGTCCTGCGCGCGCAGGGGTATGAGGTCACGGGCGTCGCGTGCAAATGCGGCACGGTGAACAAGACCGAGCTCGGCATCCCGGAGCGCTGTCTCGAGGTCGGGCAGAACATCTGCAATCCCGTCTTGCAGGCGCTCATGCTCAACGGGGAAAAGACGGAGCTGAACATCGCGCTCGGCCTGTGCGTCGGGCACGACAGCATGTTTTATAAGTATTCCGAAGCGCCGGTCACGACGCTTTCCGCCAAGGACCGCCTGCTCTGCCACGCGAGCCTCGGGCCGCTGTATCTGCTCGACGGCTACTGGAAACGCCTCCTGAAACCCGACCCCTACCTCACCGCGCCGCAGAGCAAAACCGAAGAAGGAAAAACCGGGGACACGTCGAACTGACGTGTTCCCGTTTTGTACGGGAAAACCCGGTGATCTGCGATCGGCAGGCGCATGCTGTAACATTATAGATACATATATATCCTTTGATCTGCTTTAGACGGAGAGGCACGGACGATGGCTCCGCAGAACACGTTTATGAAAGCGGAAACGGTCGCGGCGGCGCTTATCGGAAAGGCGGCGGGAGACGGATGAAAGCCGTCACCGCTGCGGCGTACTCCAACACCGGCCCGGAGCGGCGCAAGGTTCGGATCGAGATGCGAAAAAAGGCGGAAAAATGATACAGAACGATTTTACGATCCATATCCGGCGGGCGGAGAGCGGAGACGAGGCGTGTCTCGCGCACGTCCAGACCGAAAGCTGGAAGGCAGCGTTCGCGGGCATCGTCCCGGCGGAGCTCCTTGCCCAATGTACGAGCATCGGGCGCGCCGAGAAAATGTACGCGCGGCTTCTCGCCGAGCAGCATGGAAACGGCTATATTCTGGAGCTGGACGGCAAGCCCCACTGCGTCGCATGGTGGGACGCGGCGCGGGAAGAGGATATGCCGGGCGCTGCCGAGCTGCGGTGCATCCATTCGCTGCCGGAAAACTGGCGCCGCGGCTGCGGCAGCCGGATGATGGAGCGCGTTCTCGCGGACGTAAAGGCTGCCGGATACACAAAGCTCCTGCTCTGGGTGTTCACGGACAACGTGCGCGCGATCCGGTTTTACGAAGCGCAGGGTTTCACCTTCGGCGGCAGAAAGCAGCCTGCGTTCGGCACAACGGAGAAAATGTACGTCCGAGCGCTGTAAAGCCGTATTGCGGCACGCGCCCGTCGCGGCGCAGCCGCGATTTTTCGGCTCGCAGGCTGCCGAACGGCAGGTCGCTGCGCTGCCGAAATGCAGGAAGATGGTGTTTTGAAGAAAAGCAGAGCAAAGCGCGTTCTGCCCGTGGACGGGCGCAGCTCGCCGGCATCAGCAGCAAAGGCGGCGCGTATAGACCTTAAAGAAAGGGACGCGAATATGGAAGCAAATCTTGAACCTAAAAACGAGCTCATTGCATGCTGCGGGCTGGACTGCGAAACCTGTGACGCCAGAATCGCAACGATCACAAATAACGATGCCCTGCGTGAAAAAACCGCCGCCCTGTGGACGAAGCTCAACGCCGTAGCGATCACGCCGGACATGATCCACTGCACCGGCTGCCGCGCGGAGGGCGCAAAAACGCCGTTTTGCGACAAGCTCTGCCCCGTACATAACTGCGTGCGGGAGAAGGGGCTGGATACCTGCGCGGACTGCGGGCAGATGGATGGATGCCAGACACTGGGGCGCATTGCCGCAAACAGCCCGTTTGTTTTGGAAAACCTGAGAAAGCTCCGCTGTGAGGAGCCGTTGGAACAGAACGATGCCTGACACAATGACGGTAAACGATACGGAATATACTGTGCTCCGGCTTCTCGGAAAGGGCAAGGGCGGCTATTCCTATCTCGTCACGGACGGGGAGCGGGAGTACGTTCTCAAGCAGATCCACCACGAGCCGTGTGAGTACTATACCTTCGGCGACAAGCTGCAGTCCGAGCTGCGCGACTATGAAACGCTGCGCGCTCTCGGCATCCCCCTGCCGCGGCTGCTGGCCGTGGACAAGGCGCAGGAACGCCTCCTGAAGGAATATATCGCGGGGCCGACCGTTGCGGAGCTGCGTGAGAGCGGGCGGATGGACGGGCGCTGGACGGAGCAGGTGCGCGCCATGTGCGCCGTTTTGTACCCCGCGGAGTTGAACATCGACTATTACCCCACCAACTTCGTCCCGCGCGGCGAAACGCTCTATTATATCGACTACGAATGCAACGCCTATATGGAGAAATGGGACTTTGAGCACTGGGGCGCGCAGTACTGGACAGAGCCGCCGTCCGCGTCGAATTGAACAGCTTGCCCGCCGGGAGACCGGCGGGCAAAATTTTTTTCAAAACCCTATTGACAATCCGGGGATGTGCTGTTATATTAACAGTAACGATAATCATTATTGATTACGAGACCCCACAGCGAAGGAGTACCCCATGGAAAGCACCCGGCGGCAAAGCAAAAAGCGCGACGCGATCCGCGAGATACTGCTCGCGTCGTACGATCACCCGAGCGTGGAGGAGATCTACCGGCGGCTCAAGCCGGACATCCCGGATCTCTCGCTCGGCACGGTGTACCGCAATCTCGCGCTCTTCCGCGAGGAGGGCAAGGCGATGAGCGTCGCCACGGTCGCGGGACAGGAGCGGTTCGACGGCCGGACGCACCCCCACGCGCATTTCATCTGCGAGAAGTGCGGCCGCGTGGACGATGTGGACGCGGTGCTGCCCGAAACGCTCGTCACCGGCGAAATGCCCGGCGAGGTGCGCTCCTGGGCTCTGACATTTTACGGCATCTGCCGCTGCTGCGCAGCGGACGATAATAAAAACAACAAAGAGAAAAATTGATTTGATGGAGGATCTTATTATGAAAAAGTGGGTTTGCCCGGTTTGCGGTTACGTTCATGAAGGCGATACGCCCCCGGCGGAGTGCCCGGTGTGCCATGTCCCCGGCAGCAAGTTCACGCTGCAGGCGGAGGAGAAGACCTGGGCGGCGGAGCACGTCGTCGGTGTCGGCAAGGTGTTCGGCGCGGACGTTCCCGCCGAGGTGCAGGAAGAGATCATCGCCGGTCTGCGCGCCAACTTTGAAGGCGAGTGCAGCGAGGTCGGCATGTATCTGGCCATGGCGCGCGTTGCGCACCGCGAGGGCTATCCGGAGATCGGCATGTACTGGGAAAAGGCCGGTCTGGAAGAGGCCGAGCACGCCGCGAAGTTCGCCGAGCTCCTCGGCGAGGTCGTGACCACGTCCACGAAGAAGAATCTCGAAATGCGCGTTGACGCCGAGAACGGCGCGACCGCCGGCAAGTTTGAGCTCGCCAAGCTCGCGAAGAAGTACAATCTCGACGCCATCCACGACACCGTGCACGAAATGGCTCGCGACGAGGCCCGCCACGGCAAGGCGTTCGAGGGTCTGCTCAAGCGCTACTTCGGCAAGTAAGAGGAGACATTCCCATGAAATACGAGTGCCCCTGCGGCTATGTCTATGACCCCGCCCTGGGCGACCCCGACAACGGTGTAGCCCCCGGCACAGTCTGGGAGGACGTTCCCGAAGATTGGGTCTGCCCCATCTGCGGTCTTGGCAAGGATGCCTTTTATCCCGCTGAGTAACGAATAAGCCTTTTTGAGAGGAAGCAGGAATAAACCTGCTTCCTCTTTTCTTTCCGACGCATTTGGCAAACGATTTGCCAAATATGGTCCGGATACCCCCAGACGCCCCGGCTTCTCCCCGCCTATAATGAGAAAAAACGAACGGGAGGATCCCCCATGACAAAGGTACGCATCGAGCCGGGCATCTGCGGCTTTACGGCCATCGCGGAGGCGGAAGCGGCGGAGGATTTTATGGTGCATCTGCGCGTGGCGAGCGGCTGCGCCGCCGTACAGGAGATGATGAAGGCTCTCGGCAGCACGTTCAGCGCGTTTGACGTGTGTCTCACCAGGCCGGGGACGGGGCCGTTTTACGCCTACGCCGCGGAGCATTTCCCCGTTCACGCCGCCTGCCCCGTCATCGCCGGGATCACCAAGTGCGCAGAAGCGGAATGCGATCTTGCTCTCCGGCAGGACGCCGGGATATTTTTTGAGGAATAATGCCCCTAAGGGCCGACTTCGTCTTTCTTTCTGTGTTGAAAAACAGACACCTTCGTGATATAATTCAATTCCGCCGTAAGGCGGTACTATTTTCCCGGAGGTAACACCATGAACGTCTGGCACGACATCGACCCCGCGCGCATCAAGCCGGAGGATTTTCTCGCCGTGATCGAGATCCCCAAGGGCAGCAAGAAGAAATATGAACTGGACAAGCAGACCGGGCTGATCATTCTCGACCGCATTCTGTATACATCGACCCACTACCCCGCCAACTACGGCTTCATCCCCCGCAGCTACGGCGACGACGGCGACCCGCTCGACGTGCTCGTGCTCTGCTCGGAAGTGCTCGACCCGCTCACGCTCGTGCGGTGCTACCCGATCGGGTACATCTCCATGCTCGACTGCGGAAAGAACGACGAGAAGATCATCGCCATCCCCTTCTCCGACCCGAGCTACAACAAGTACCGCGATATCATGGACCTGCCCGACCACACGTTTGACGAGATGGCGCACTTTTTCACCGTCTACAAGGCGCTGGAGGGCAAGGAGGCGGTCGCGGGCGACGTGAACGGCCGCGAAGCCGCCGTGGAGATCATCAAGAGCGCGCTCGCGCACTACGACGAGTGCTTCGGAAACAAAAAGTAAAGAAAGAACCGCGCTCCGGCAGAAAACCCTTCCGGGGCGCGGTTCTTTCTTGCAATCCGGTGCGAAGTACGCTACTATATCCTTACAAATCACATAAAGGAGAATCATTTATGAGTTTTCAGGAAGCGATCCAATCCGTATTCCAGAAGTACATCTGCTTTTCCGGCCGCGCGCGGCGCAGCGAGTACTGGTACTTCGCGCTGCTCAACTGGGCCGTGAGCGCGGTACTCACGGCGATAGCCCGCAACTTTGACAGCAGCCTTGCTTCGCTGTTTCTCACGCTCTGGAACATCGGCGTGTTCCTGCCGGGACTCGGCGTCTGCTGGCGGCGTCTGCACGACATCGGCCGCAGCGGCGCATGGTACTTCCTGAACCTCATCCCCCTTGTCGGACAGATCATTCTGCTCATCTGGCTCTGCAAGGACAGCCAGCCCGGCTGGAACCAGTACGGCGACAGCCCCAAGTACCCCACCAACGGCGGCGGATACGGCGGCTACGGACAGGGCGGCTATGGTCAGAATCCGTACGGCGGACAGAACCCGTATGGCCAGAACAACGGCCAGAATAACGGCGGCTACAACTGGAAGCCCTGACGAGCCCGATATTTTCGCGAAAAGGAAGCGCACCCATCCATGAACTGCATTGACCTGCATATCCACACCACCGCCTCGGACGGCACGGATTCGCCGCGCGCCGCCGTGGAAAAGGCGGCTTCTCTTGGCCTTGCCGCCGTGAGCATCACCGACCACGACAGCGTCTCCGGCGTGCTGGAGGCGATGCGCGCCGGAGCGGAGCTCGGCGTGGAGGTCGTGCCGGGGATCGAGGTATCCTCGGACTACCGCGACAACAACGTCCACATCCTCGGCTACTTCATCGACCCCGCCGCGCCCGAGCTGCGCCCGGTGCTCGACTGGGTGAAGACCGAGCGGGACGAGCGCAACGAGAAGATCGCCGCCATGTTCGAACGCGACGGGTTTGATATCTCCATCGCGCAGCTGCGCGAGGAATACCCGGATTCCGTGCTTGGCCGCCCGCACTTCTGCGAGCATCTGATGCGCAAGGGCTACATCTCCTCCGTGAAGGAGGGGTTTGAAAAGTACCTCGGCGAGGGAAAGCCGTACTATCTGCCGAAGCGCCGCATCTCCATTGCGAAGGCCGTGGAAACGATCGTCGCCGCGGGCGGCGTGCCGGTGCTGGCGCACCCGATGCAGTACCACTATCCCGAGCCGGAGCTCATCGAGCTGATCGAAACGGCAAAGGCACTCGGCATCCGGGCGCTGGAGGCGTATTACTCCGAGTTCTCCGCCGAGCAGACCGCGTGGCTGCTGCGCGCCGCGGAGAAATACGGCATGGGCGTTTCCGGCGGCAGCGACTACCACGGCACACGCAAAACGCACATCTCCATGGGCACGGGCTGCGGCAATCTCGCGATACCGTATTCGGTGCTTGAGGAGCTCAAAAAGCTGCGATAATATGCGATATAAAGATGTTCCCCGCTTTCCAAAAGGAAAGCGGGGAACATCTTTTTGTTATGCCAAGGCCGCCGGCATATGTCTTCGGGGGCGTCTCTTTTTTCTCTCCGCCGGGCCGGCTCTTCCATGAGGCCGTTCTGCGGGGAAGTTTTGCATGGCTTTATTCAGTCGTCGAGGTCTATGTCTCCGCTGACGGTTTCGATCTTAAATGTCCGCGTACCCTCGCTGCCGCTGCGGATGCCGGAGATGTCGCCGCTCACGGTGGTGATCGTGCCGCCGAATTCGTCCGCGTGCAGCAGCTCGCCGGAGATGTCGCCGCTCGTGGAGGTGAACGTAAGGCTCTGCGTATCGACCTCGTCCAGCTCCAGATCGCCGCTTGTCGTGTCGGTCTCAATGCCCGCGGCGGAGATGTCGTCCAGGTCGATATCGCCGCTCGTGGTGTGCAGCGTCAGCACGCCGGTGAGCTCCGCGTTCCGTACGGAAATGCTCCCGCTCACGGACGAAAGGCTCGCGCTCTCCGCCTTCACATCAGAAATATTCATATATCCCGAGGTCGTGCCAGCTGTTATCGTGCCGCCGCGGGTCGTGCTGACAAAAATATTTCCGCTCGTCGTGATGAGCTGTGTCTCCGCGACCTTCAGCTCCGACGCGCTGACCGCGCCGGAAGCGCTCGATGCGCGGAGCGTGAGCTGCGGGCTCACCAGCCCGCTCACATATACATCGCCGGACTGCGTTGCCGCGTCCACCGTGCCGACCCATTTTTCCGGAATGCGGAGGATGACCGCATCATCGTCCGAAACGGCAAAGCGCTGGAAAAGACCGAGCTTTTTCTCCGTGATGCGCAGCACGCCGCCGTCGAGCACGACGCTCACGCGATCCGGCGTTTTTGCGCCGCGCGCGGCGATCGAGACGGTCTTGTCCGTCGTGGAATAGATGTTCACCTCAAGATCGCTGAGCTGCACACTCACGAAGCTGCACTCGCCGGTCTCCGTGTCGGCGGCGGTGAACTCGATTTCGTTGTAGGCATAGTTGTTGGGAGAATAGTCCCAGCCGAGCGTCACGCCGACGAACACGCCCGCCGCGATGAGCAGCGCGCCGAGAACAAGAAGAAGCTTTTCACCTTTTTTCATCACGGTTTCTCCTTTTCTTATCCGAGATCGTTTTTGAGTTCAAACAGCAGCCGGAGCGCCTCCAGCGGCGAGAGCGTGTTGGGATCGATGGCGCGCAGCCGCTCGGCCACGGCGTCTGCGCCGACATCGGCGAGACTCACCTGATCGCTCTCGGGCTTTGCCGGGGGCGTCACATTTACCGCCGCGCCCTGCGCGTTGAGCTCCCTGAGATGCGCGTCCGCGGCGCGGATGACGCTCTCCGGCACGCCGGCGAGCTTTGCGACCTCGATGCCGTAGCTCTCGTCGGCGGCGCCGGGCAGGATCTTGCGCAGGAAGAGGAGCTTCCCGTTCTGCCGCTTGGCGCTGATATTATAGTTGCGCACACCGGGGATCGTCCCCTCAAGCGCGGAGAGCTCGTGGTAGTGCGTGGCGAACATCGTCTTTGCGCCGAGCTTTCTCGCGTCGGCGCAGTATTCGAGCACCGCGCGGGCGATGGCCATGCCGTCGTAGGTGGACGTGCCGCGGCCGATCTCGTCAAGGATGAGCAGGGAATCGGCGGTCGCGTTCTTCAATATGGATGCGACCTCGCTCATTTCGACCATGAACGTCGATGCGCCGCCCGCAAGGTCGTCGCTCGCGCCGATGCGCGTGAACACGCGGTCGCAGATGCCGACCGTCGCGCTGCGCGCCGGGACGAACGAGCCGATCTGCGCCATGAGCACGATGATCGCCGTCTGGCGCATGTAGGTGCTTTTACCTGCCATGTTCGGGCCTGTCACGATGGCGACGCGGTCGTCGGTGTCGTTCAGGTGCGTGTCGTTCGGCACGAAGAGCGTGTCGCGTTGCATCTGCTCAACGACCGGGTGGCGGCCCTCAGCGATCGTGAGCGTGTGCGATACCTCGATCTCCGGGCAGACATAGTTGTTGCGCACCGCGACCTCGGCGAGCGAGCAGAGCGCATCGAGCTCCGCGAGCGCCGCGGAGAGCGCCTGCAGCTCGTCCACGCGGTCGCCCACCTGGCGGAGTACGTCGCGGAAGAGATCGTATTCGAGCGTTTCGATCCGCTCGCGGGCGGACGAGATATCGTCCTCCAGCTTTTTGAGCTCCGGGGTAAAGTACCGCTCGCCGTTGACGAGCGTCTGCTTGCGTATGTATTCCTCCGGCAGCTCCACGGCTCCGGCGGAGTTCGGCACGTCGATATAATACCCGAACACCTTGTTGTAGCCGACCTTGAGCTTCTTGATGCCGGTGCGCTCCTTTTCCCGTGCCTCCAGCTCGGCGACGCACTTTGCGCCGTTGTCGCGGATGTTGCGCAGACGGTCTACCTCCTCGCTGTAGCCGGAGCGGAGGATGCCGCCCTCACGCACGGAGAACGGCGGCTCATCGCAGATGGCGCGGCGTAAAAGCGCGCAGAGGTTTTCCAGAGGCTCCGTCGCGGCGATGGAGCGGAGCATCCCGCTCTGGTACTTGCCGAGCTGCGCGAAGATCTCCGGCGCGGCGGAGAGATAATTTCCGAGCGCGAGCATGTCGCGGCCGTTTGCCGCGCCGTACACGGCGCGGGACGTGAGCCGCTGGATATCGCCGACGGTCTTGAGCTTTTCGGCAAGCTCGGCGCGGCCGACGTTATCGCGGAAGAGCTCCTCCACCGCGGCGAGCCGCCGCCGGATCGCCACCGGGGAGAGCAGAGGGCGCTCCACCCAGCTGCGGAGCATTCGCCCGCCCATCGGGGTTTTGGTCTTATCGAGCACCCAGAGAAGGCTGCCGCGCTTTTCGCCGGTGCGCAGGTTTTCCGTCAGCTCAAGATTGCGCCGCGCCGCGGCGTCAAGCTCCATATACCGGCCCCGCGTGAAGATATCCGGCACGCGCAGCTGCGACATGTCGCCGCGCGCCGCGTCCGTGAGATAGGCGAGCAGCGCGCCGAGCGCGAGCGTCGTCATCTCGTCGAGCTCGGGGGCGTTTTCGCCGTACTGATCTGCAATGGCCTTGCGCGCGTTTTCGGGATCAAACCGCCCCGCGGCGGGCTCCACGCGGCTGCCGAGCCGCTTTTCGAGCGTGTCGCGGATGTCGCGGCTGAGCATCGCCTCCGGCGCGAGCACGCACTCGCGCGGGCGGAAGCGGGAAATTTCGTTCTGGATGTGCATCGCCGCGTCCGAATCGAACGACGCCGCGCACACCTCGCCGGTGGACACATCCGCAAAGGCGCACCCGCCTGCCTTGCCGCGCAGCATGACCGCGCCGAGATAGTTCGATTCGCCCTCGCGCAGCATGGAGGTCTCCATGATCGTGCCGGGAGAGATGATGCGCACGATATCGCGCGATACGAGCCCCTTGCAGAGCTTCGGGTCCTCCATCTGCTCGCACACGGCGACCTTGTAGCCCTTGGCGATGAGCTTGGAGATGTACTGCTCCGCGCTGTGGTACGGCACGCCGCACATCGGTGTGCGCTCGTCCTCGGGCTTGCCGCGGTCGCGCGTCGTGAGCGCGAGATTCAGCTCGCGCGCGCCGAGAACGGCGTCATCGTCGAACATCTCGTAAAAATCGCCCAGCCGGTAAAAGAGCAGGCAGTCGGGATGCTCGGCCTTGATGGCGTTATACTGCATTTTCATGGGGGTGGTTTCTGCGGGCAATGTCTTTCTCCCCTTTACTCCGTGATCTCGCCGAAGAGCGCAAACGTATTGCTTGAAACGATGCGCGCGTTGGCCCACGATCCGATGAGCGATTCGTCCCCGCGCAGATGCACGAGCCGTCCCCCGGCGGTGCGCGCCGAGAGCGTATAGTCGCCGTTTTTCGCCGTGCCGTCGATGAGCACGCGGAAGGTCTTCCCCTCCTGCGCGCGGTGCAGCTCGGCAGAGACGCGCCCCGCGCTCTCCACGAGCCGGTCGAACCGGTTTTGAATGACGGAGCGCGGCGTATCGTCCTCGATCTTCGCCGCCGGGGTACCCGGACGGCGGGAATAGATGAACGTGAACATCGAGTCAAAGCGCACCTTTTCGGTGAGCGCAAGCGTATCGAGGAAGTCCTCCTCCGTCTCGCCCGGGAAGCCGACGATAACGTCGGTCGTGAGGACGAGATCCGGGATGTATTTCCGCGCAAGATCGACCTGCGCGAGATACTTTTCCGCCGTATAGCCGCGGTTCATGGCACGCAGGATCCGGTCGCTGCCGGACTGCACGGGCAGGTGGATGTGCGGGGCGCACTTTTCGCACTCGGCCATGGCCGCGAAAAGCCGCTCGGTCGCGTCCTTGGGGTGGCTCGTCATAAACCGGATGCGGAAATCGCCCGGAATGGCGTTCACCTTGCGCAGAAGCTCCGCGAAATCCACATCCTCGTCCAGTCCTCGGCCATAGGAGTTCACATTCTGGCCGAGGAGCGTAATATCCTTATACCCGGCGGCGACGAGCGTTTCGGCCTCGCGCACGACGTCCTCGCTCCGGCGGGAGCGCTCGCGCCCGCGGACGTAGGGGACGATGCAGTATGAGCAGAAGTTATTGCACCCGTTCATGATGGAGAGCCACGCCTTCACGCTGCCTTCCCGCTCGCGGGGGAGACCTTCGGCGATGGATTCGGTGCTCTCGGCATCGAACACGCGGCCCTTCGTGCCGGAGAGGCCGTGGACCTGCAGCGTTCTCTCAAAAAGCTCCGGGAAGCGCCAGAGCTCATGCGGGCCGAAGCAAAGATCGACCATGCGGTACGACTTTTTCACCTGCTCGCGGATCTCCTCGCTCTGCGCCATGCAGCCGCAGAGAATCACGATGCGTTCCGGGTGGACGCGCTTTAAATGCGTGAGCGCGCCGACGTTGCCGAACACGCGCATCGTCGCGTGCTCACGCACGGCGCAGGTATTCACGGCGATGACGTCCGCTTTGTCCTCGTCGTCGGTCATCGTATAGCCCATGCTGCGGAGATAACCGCGCAGCACCTCGCTGTCGGACTCGTTCTGCTGGCAGCCGTAGGTGTCTACCATGGCGAAGCGCTCGCCGCTGCCGAGGGCGGAGCGGACGCGCGCGCATATCTCTTTCTGCCGTTCGATCTCCTGCGCGGAGACCTCGGTTCTCTCGTAGGGCATAGATCTATTTCCTTTCCGTGTATCCTTGTGAACGGCCCCCTTGTGCAAAGGGGGCTGTCAGCCGGAGGCTGACTGGGGGATTGTAGCTTTCGGAAAACGACAATCCCTCCGTCACGGCTTCGCCGTGCCACCTCCCTTTACACAAGGGAGGCTTTTCTTCCGATAATAGAGTATTTTAACATTTTGCTCTGGATTCCGCAACGGCTTTGCTTTATAATCAGAACGAAATATTATCGATTCCCATTCTGGAGGTACATATATCATGCCGGTCATCCACGTCCTTTCGCCGCACGTCGCCGACCTTATCGCCGCGGGCGAGGTCGTTGAGCGCCCCGCCTCGGCGGTCAAGGAGCTTTTGGAAAACGCGGTGGACGCCGGAGCGCGCACCGTCGTGCTTGAGCTCCGCGCCGGAGGGCGGGACTATATCCGCGTTACAGACGACGGCGTCGGCATGGCGCCGGAGGACGCGGGCGTGTGCTTTCTGCGCCACGCGACGAGCAAGCTCTCGGACGAGCGCGGGCTCGAGGCCATCGGCACGCTCGGCTTTCGCGGCGAAGCTCTCGCGGCGATCAGCGCCGTTTCGCGCATCACGCTCACGACGCGCCGCCGCGGCGCTGCCATGGGCGTGCGCGTGGAGGTGGAGGCCGGGGAGATCGTCTCCATGGAGGAGACCGGCTGCCCGGAGGGTACGACGATCACCGTGCGCGATCTTTTCTACAACACCCCCGCGCGGCAGAAGTTTCTCGGCACCGACCGGAGCGAGAGCGCCGCGTGCGTGCAGAGCGCGCTGCGCACGGCGCTCGGCCGCCCGGACGTGAGCTTTCGCTGCCTGCGCGACGGGCAGGAGGAATTTTTCTCCCCCGGCGACGGCACGGCGAAGAGCGCCGTATACGCGTTGCTCGGGCGCGACGCCGCGGCGGGACTGCTGCCGGTGGAGACCGAAAGCGACGGCGTCACGGTAAAGGGCTTCGTTTCCGCGCCCGGTTACTGCCGCGGCAACCGCGGCGCGCAGTACTTTTTCTGCAACGGCCGCCCCATCCGCTCGCGCGCTTTGCAGGCCGCGCTGGAGCAGGCATACAAAAACACCGCCATGGTCGGCAAGTTTCCCGGGTGCGTGCTCTATATCACGCTGCCCAACGGTCTTGTGGACGTGAACGTCCATCCGACGAAGGCGGAGGTAAAATTCGCAAAAGAGAAGCCCGTTTTTGACGGCGTTTACTACGGCACGCTTGCCGCGCTCGGCCAGAAGAGCGCGCCGCAGACGATGTCGAACGCGCCTTTTGCCCCGGAAGCGAAGAGCGCCGCGCCCGTTTCTTCCCCGGCCCGTCCCGCTCCGGCCGCCGCGAGCGCGCCGCGCAAGGACTTCTTCCGCACGATGGACGCGGACACGTTCCGGCAGACATACTCCGCCGCGCCCGCCCGTCCGGCGGGTACTTCCGGCGTGCGCGACAGCGCGCCCTACCGCGCCGCTTCCCCCGCCGCGCCGAAACCGGTCTCTTCCGCGCCGGTCTCCGTACCGGTGCGCACCTATACGCCGGACATTCCGTCCGTGAGCGCGCCGTGCTCCCCCGTCCCCGCGCCGGAAGCGCCAGTCTCCCCGGCCGTTCCCGCCGCGCCGGTCGAAAAGAGCCTTCCCGCCCCGGAAACGGCGGCGGAGACCGTGCCGGAGCAGACGGTGCTGGACGAGACCTTCCGCGCCGAGCCCGTGCGCTACATCGGCGAGGCGCTGAACGTTTACATTCTGCTCGAGCAGGGCGACAAGATGCTGCTCATCGACAAGCACGCCGCGCACGAGCGCATCCTCTTTGACAAAATGCGCCTGAACGAAAAGCCCCTCATGCCGCAGGAGCTTCTGGAGCCCCAGCCGTTCAACACCGACCCGGACGGCGCGGCGCTTCTCGAGGCGAACGCCGCGCTTCTCGCGCGGCTCGGCTTTGAGCTGGACGCGTTCGGCGATACCGCGTTTCTCATCCGCGCCGTGCCCGCGCAGCTCGACGCCGCCTCCGCCGTGCCGCTGCTCGAAGAGCTGCTGGAAAAGCTGCGGGAGGGCCGGTCGCTCTCGTCCTCGGACGTGTGGGAGCGTCTTGCCGCGACGGTCGCATGCAAGGCCGCGATCAAGGGCGGCTGGGTCACGGAGCGGGAGGAGCTTCTGGCTCTCGCGGAAAAGGTGCTCGCCGGAGAGGTGACGCACTGTCCGCACGGCCGCCCGGTGATGACGGTGTTCACCCGCGCCGAGCTCGACAAGCGTTTCGGGAGGATCGTGTGACGTGTACCGCGATCTGACGCGGGGGAGCATTCTCCGCTCGCTTCTTCTCTTCGCGCTGCCGATGCTCGCCGGGGACATTCTCCAGCAGCTTTACAACATCGCCGATACGCTCATCGTTTCGCGCGCCATCGGGCGTGACGCGCTCGCCGCCGTGGGGAGCGCGTATACGCTTATGATCTTCCTTACGTCGATACTGCTGGGGCTTTCGATGGGCGCGGGCGCGCTTTTCTCCATCTGGCGCGGGCGCGGCGACGAGAGCGGTCTCCGGCAGAGCATCGTCCACGCGTTCGCTCTCATCGGCGTATGCACGCTCCTCCTCACGGCACTCGCCTATGCGCTCCTGCCCGCCCTTTTGCGGCTTTTGCAGGTGCCGGAGAGCGTTTCCCCGCTCATGCGGACGTACCTTGCCGTGATCTTCGCCGGCATTCCGGCGACGTTTCTTTATAACTTTTTTGCCTGTCTCCTGCGCTCGGTCGGCAACAGCATGACGCCGCTCGTCTTTTCCGGCATTTCGGCGCTCGGCAACGTGGCGCTCGATCTGCTGTTCGTGCTCGTTTTCCCGTGGGGCGTGGCGGGCGCAGCGTGGGCAACGGTCATCGCGCAGTACTTCTCCGGGCTGGGACTTGCCGTTTTCACGCTGCGGCGCTGCCCCGATCTGCTGCCGAAGAGGGAAGAGCTGCGCTTTGACGCGGCGCTTCTGCGCGAGATCTTCTCGCTCTCCTCGCTCACCTGCGTGCAGCAGTCGGTGATGAATTTCGGCATACTGATGATCCAGGGGCTCGTGAACTCGTTCGGGGAGATCGTCATGGCGGCGTTCGCCGCGGCGGTGAAGATCGAATCGTTCGCGTATATGCCGGCGCAGGATTTCAGCAACGCCTTTTCCACGTTTGTCGCGCAGAACTTCGGCGCGCGGCAGACCGGGCGCATCCGCGCCGGGATCCGGCGCTCGTTTGCGCTTGTGCTCGGCTTCTGCGCGGTCGTTTCCGCGGCGGTGCTGCTTTTCGCTTCGCCGCTCATGCGCCTCTTCATCCCCGCGACCGACACGGAGGTCATCCGCGAGGGCGTTTACTATCTCCGGTGCGTTGCGCCGTTCTACTTCGGCATCGGGTTTCTGTTTCTCTTCTATGCGCTCTACCGCGCGGTGAAAAAGCCCGCGATGTCCGTGGTGCTGACGGTCGTGTCGCTCGGCACGCGCGTCGCGCTCGCGTATCTCACGGCAGGGACGCTCGGCGTCACCGGCATCTGGGCCGCGATCCCCATCGGGTGGGTGCTCGCCGATATCACCGGCGCGGTGTATTACTTCCGGAAACGGAAGGCTCTGCTGCCGGAAACTGGGCAATAAAATGCCTCCCCTGTGTAAGGGGAGGTGGCAAAAACGAAGTTTTTGACGAAGGGGTTGTCAAAACAATCCCTCAGTCAGCCTCGCGGCTGACAGCTCCCTTTACACAAGGGAGCCGAAGAAAACGTCGAAAAATCACGCTGTACCCGTAGGGGCGGGGCTCTGCTCCGCCCATCTGTCGGGCACAGGCATTGGAATTTTACTTATTATAATAGAGTATCCCGAGGCACCCCGGCCCGCAGTGGCCGGAGATGGTGCTGCCGGCGAGCGTGTGGTGGATCTCCTCAAAGCCGCCGTACTCGCGCAGGAGCTTTTCGACAGTCTCCACGATCTCCGTGTCCACGCCGGAGTCGGTGATGAACACGCGCTTCTTGTCGAAATCGTCGTGATCCTTGATGCGGTCGGTCACATAGCTCTCGATCGCCTTGGCGAGCGTGCCGCGGTACTTTTTCGCAACGCTCATCTTGCCCTCGTGCACCTCGATGCAGGGCTTGAGCTTCAAAAGATTCGCGCCCAGCGCCGCGACGGTCGAGCACCGGCCGCCCTTGCGCAGATATTCGAGCGTGTCGATCACGAAGCTGACGTTCAGCTTCTCCCGGCGCTCGTCAAGGATCGCCTTGATCTCCTCGCCGGACTTGCCCTCGCGGGCGAGCAGCACGCCGTCGATCACGAGATGGCCGATACCGGTGGAGAGACTGCGCGAATCGACAACGAACACGCGCCCCGGAAATTCCTCTGCGGCATCGCACGCGTTCTGGAAGCAGGCGGACATATCCGAGGAGATCGTGAAATGCACGATCTGGTCGTGGGTTTTGAGCTCCTCGCCGAAGAAATCGAGATAGTCGGCAATGGACACCGCCGCCGTGCCGCAGAGCTTTCCCGTGCGGCTCGTGTACGCGAAAATGTCCTCGCGCGTGCACTCGATCCCGTCGCGCAGCGCGCGGTCGTCCATGAGGATATAGAGCGGCGCGATCTTTACGTCGTACTGCTCGATCAGCTCGCTCGTAAGATCGCAGGTGCTGTCGGCAGAAATTCGGATCTTCATTGGCATTTACGGTCTCCCTTTCCAAAATAGTTCACATAGAGTTAACACGATGCTAAGGATTATATCAGAGGTGTAATTATTTGTCTATGAACAATCGTACAGTCATTGTCATCACAGGGCCCACGGCTTCGGGCAAAACGTCGCTCGGCGTAAGTCTTGCGCTCGCTCTCGGCACCGAAGTCGTGAGCGCGGACTCGATGCAGCTCTACCGCGGCATGGACATCGGCTCTGCCAAGCCCACGCGGGAAGAAATGCGCGGCGTGCCGCACCATATGATCGACGTGGCCGATCCCGCCGAGGACTACAGCGTCAGCCGCTGGGTCGAAAACGCAGCGGCGTGCTGTGACGCGCTGCTTGCCGGGGGCAAAACGCCCGTCATCGTCGGCGGGACGGGGCTTTATATCGAGTCTCTTCTCTCCGGACGGGATTTTTCCGCCGCGCCCGGCGATTCCGGCGTGCGTGAAGCGCTCGTCGCGGAGTATGACGCGCTCGGCGGCGCGGCGTTCCGGGAAAAGCTGCGGCTGGTCGATCCCGAGCGGGCGGAAAAGCTCGCGCCGGGCGACAAGAAGCGGCTCGTGCGCGCGATGGAGGTATATACGCTCACCGGCGAGACGATCACCGCGCACGACGCCCGTACAAAGGCTCTCCCGCCGCGGTATGCTTCCCGCCGCTTTGCGCTCACGTGGAACGAGCGGGAAACGCTCTATGCGCGCATCCGGCAGCGCGTGGACGAGATGGTCGCCGCGGGGCTTTTTGAAGAAGTGGAGCGTCTGCTCGGCGCCGGGCTTTCGGATTCCTGCACCGCGATGCAGGCCATCGGCTACAAGGAGATCGCCGCGGCGCTCCGGGGCGAATGCTCGCCGGAGGACGCCATCGAGACCGTCAAGCGCGAATCCTGCCGCTATGCCAAGCGCCAGCTCACCTGGCTGCGGCGCGACAGGGATCTTGTATGGCTGCCGCGGGAGGAATACCCGACGGAGGACGATCTTCTCGCCGCCGTCCTCAAAAATTAGCGCAACCGCCGGAAGACGGTCTGACACGCTTCGACCGGCTTTTTAATCGGCTCTCTTTACAATGATAGAACACACGCCCAAGCGTGTGAATACTTATCACAAAGCCGGAGACCCCGGCGAAAGGGAGCTTTTATCATGCAAAAAACACAGAATCTGCAGGACCTTTTCCTCAACCAGACCCGCAAAGACAGACAGAGCGTGACGCTCTTTCTCATGAACGGCTTTCAGATGCGCGGGATCGTGCGCGGATTTGACAGCTTCACGGTCGTGCTCGAGACCGACGGAAAGCAGCAGCTCATCTACAAGCACGCGATCTCCACGCTCGTCCCGTCGCAGTCGGTCGATATGACCGGCGGCACGAATACATAAGAGCGCGTGAAGCGCTCGGAGCTGCCGCTGCTGTTTCCCGGCATCGTTCTGCTGCTCGCGGCGGCGGCATATGCCCTGCTCTTTTTCACCTCCCGCGCGGAGGATGTGCCCTCGGCGGTGTGCACCGCCGCGCTCTGGCAGGATACGCTTTCGCTCAAGGGCGTCGTTTCCCGCGGTGAAACGCCCGTTTCCGCGCCGGAAGGCGCGGTGTACCCGCTCGTTCCGGACGGAGAGCGCGTCGCGGCGGGGGCGCCGGTCGCGCTTGCGGGGGGAACCGGGGCGGAGCTTTTCCGCGCCGCGCTCCTTCTGCGCGTGCGCGCGGAGCTCGCCTCCGATACGCTGCCCGTGCCGGGCGGACAGGCTCTGCGCTCGCTTTCCGAAGCGCTCGCCCGGCGGGACTTTTCCGCGCTCGGCGCAGCCTTGCCGGAGGCGCGCCGTTCGCTCGGCTATGCCGCGACGGGCGGCAACGCCCTCCGGCAGGAAGAGGAAGCGCTCCTTTCCTCCGGAGCGGAAGAGACGCTCGTCCGCGCCCCGCGCGCGGGATATTTCTCCGCGCACGGGGCGGACGGCGCGATGACCGTCGTCTCCGGCAGCGGCTGGACGTTTTCCGCGCCGCTCAACGAAAAGACCGCGGCGCGTCTGCCGGACGGCGGCAGCGCCGTGCTTCTTCTGCCGGACGAAACGCGCGTCACCGCCGCGGTGTGCATAACGGACGCCGGGGAAGCCGTTTTCTCCTGCGGCACGCACCTCGAAAGCGTTCTTTCCCTGAACGAATGCACGCTTGCGGTGCTTCTGGCCGAATGGGAGGGCTATTCGGTGCCGGAGTCGGCCATTCTGCCGGGCGAGGACGGCGAGACCGTCTGCCGTGTGTCCGGCCCGGTGCGGGAATACGTCCCGGTCACGGTGCTCGCGCGGCGCGGCGGCGCGGCGCTCATCGCATCACCGATGCTGCGCGGCGGCATGAGCGTGCTGCTTTTCCCCGCGGCGGACAGCGCGCCATCTTAAAAGTAGAGTACCCTTTTTCCTTTTAAATACGTTTCGGGAGGACAGAAAGATATGAGCATCACCGAAAATGTGCGCATGGCCCGGCAGAAGATCAACGCCGCCGCCGAGAGCGCCGGCCGCTCCGGCAGCGAGGTGCGCCTTCTCGCCGCAACGAAGATGAACGGCCCGGAGGCCGTGCAGGAGGCGATCCGCGCCGGCGTGGACATCTGCGCGGAAAACCGCGTGCAGGAGTTTCTTTCCAAAAATGCTGTGAACGCCTACGCCCCCTGCTGCGTCCATTTCATAGGGCATTTGCAGAAAAACAAGGTGAAATACCTCGTCGGCGCGGTGGAGCTGATCCACTCGGTCGATTCTCCGGAGCTGATGGACGCGATCTCGCGCCGCGCCGTCTCGCTCGGCATCGTGCAGGATGTGCTGCTGGAGGTGAACATCGGCGGCGAGGCGTCCAAAAGCGGCGTTTCGCCCGACGGGCTCGAGGCTCTTTTCGCCCACGCCGCGCTCTGCCCCGGCCTTCGCGTGAAAGGATTGATGACGATCCCGCCCGCCGTGAGCGCCGGAGAAGAAAATCGTTGGTATTTCCGACAAATGTACGAGCTTTTTGTTGACATCCGCCGGAAAACATACGATAATGTAACAATGGCTGAGCTGTCGATGGGTATGAGCGGTGACTACGAGGAAGCCGTGCGCTGCGGCGCGACCATCGTCCGTCTGGGAACGGCGCTGTTCGGCCCCCGGAATTACGATTTGCAGGAGGCGCCCCCGTATGGGACTATTGGATGAGCTGAAAAAACTGACGAAACCCTACGACGACGAGGATTATCTCGAGGAAGATCTCGCCGAGCCGGTACGCGCGCCGGGCCGCGCGGCGGACGCGCGCTCCTACGCGTCCTACGCCGAAGCGCCGCGCAGCGCCGAGCCCGTGCAGCCGACCCGCCGGCCGTATGTATTCTCCAACCAGCGCGCCGCGCGGCAGCAGGCCGCCGACCCCTACGCGCAGCAGGATTACGGCTACGCCCAGCAGGGGTATACCCAGCAGGGCTACGCGCCCGACCCCTATGCCCGCAGCGGCTATGCGCCCGATCCCTATGCCCAGCAGGGGTATGCCGCGCCCGCCCGCCCGCAGAGCGGCGGCGCGCAGCCGAAGCTGCTGCTCGTGCACCCCGACCGCTTTGAGCAGGCCGCGGACATTGCCGACCGCATTGCCGAGCGCAACGCGATCGTGCTCAATCTGGAGACCGCGCCGAAGGAACTGACCCGCCGCATGCTCGACTTTCTCTCGGGCGTTACCTATGCGCTCGGCGGAAAGGTCAAGAAGGTCTCCGGCAGCACCTACATCATCACCCCCGCGGGGATGGACTTCATGGGTGACACCGGCAACGCCGTCGAATCCCGCGAAAAGTACTTTTAATCAAGCGTTCCCGCGCCTCACGGCGCTGACGGATAGAAAACAGAATCCGGAAAGGAGTAGAAAGATATGATCACTGCCCAGGACATCCGCGAAAAATGTTTTGAGAAGGCCCGCATCGGCGGGTACGCCATGGACGAGGTCGATGATTTTCTCGACGAGCTCGCCAATGACGCCGCTGCCTCCCAGAAGGAGATCGCCACGCTCAACGCGAAGATGAAATACCTTGCCGACAAGATCCGCGAGTATCAGGGCTCGGAGGAGGCCATGAACATGGCGCTCGTCTCCGCGCAGAAGCTCGCCAAGAACATCGAAGAGGACGCCCGCGCCAAGGCGGAAGCCCTCGTCGCCTCCGCGCAGAAGGAAGCCGACGATATCCTCGCCGCCGCCAAGGCCGAGTCTGACCGCACCATCGGCGCGATCGAGGCCAACCGCAAGGCCGAGGAGCTGCGCTACGAGAAGGCGCGCGCCGCCGCCGCGGAATACATCCAGAAGGTCCGCATGCTGCTCGACCGCGAGCAGACCTTCCTTACCACGCTCGCCGAGGCCGACCTCACCGGCGCCGTCGTGACGCCTGCGCCCGCCGAGAAGAAGGCCATCGCCGCCCCCGCGGAAGCGGCCGAGAGCGAGACCGTTGAGGAGGAAGTCCTCCCCGCCGCCGAGCCGGAAGCCGGACCCGAAGCCGAGCCGAAAACGGAAGAGGAGGAGTCTCCCCTCTACCCGGACGCTGAGGACGAGCAGGACTACGTCAAGGCGTTTGAAAACGCTGTCTATCAGAAGCCCGAGGATTCCGACACGGACGCCCCGGAGATCAAATTCTGATTTTTAAAGAAAAAACCCACAGGGCGGGGCTCGATCGGCCCCGCTCTGTCAGCGAATGGAGAGAATTGCACAGCTATGGACTACAATGCCACCGTAAATCTGCCGAAAACCGCTTTCCCCATGCGTGCCGGTCTGCCCGCGCGTGAGCCGGGCATGCTCAAATCCTGGTACGACATGGATCTTTACCACGAGACCCTCCGCCGCAACGAGGGCAAGCCCCTCTTCATTCTGCACGACGGCCCTCCGTTCTCAAACGGCAATCTGCACATGGGCCACGCGCTGAACAAGTGCCTGAAGGACTTCATCTGCCGCTATAAATCCATGACCGGCTATAAGGTCCCCTATACCCCCGGCTGGGACAACCACGGCATGCCCATCGAGTCCGCCATCATCAAGGAGCAGCGGCTCAACCGCAAGGCCATGAGCGTGAGCGAGTTCCGCTCCGCCTGCCACCGCTATGCCGAAAAGTACGTCGGCATCCAGCGCGAGGGCTTCCAGCGTCTCGGCGTGCTGGGCGACTGGGATCATCCGTATCTCACCATGGACCCGAAGTTTGAGGCCGAAGAGGTCAAGGTGTTCGGGAAGATGTACGAAAAGGGCTACATCTACAAGGGCCTCAAGCCCGTGTACTGGTGCCCGAGCGACGAGACCGCTCTCGCCGAGGCGGAGATCGAGTATCAGGACGATCCCTGCACCACGGTGTACGTCAAGTTCCCGATGCATGACGATCTCGGAAAGCTCTCCCACGTCGACCACAGCAAGCTCTATTTCCTCATCTGGACGACGACGATCTGGACGCTGCCGGGCAACCTCGGCATCAGCCTGCACCCGAGAGAGAGCTACGCGCTCGTGAAGGCCGATAACGGCGAGACCTACATCGTTGCCGAAGCGCTCGCCGAGAAGGTCATGCGCGTCGGCGGCATTGAGAAGTACGAAATTCTCGAAACGCACCCCGGCTCGTTCTTTGAGAACATGCTCGCCGATCACCCGTTCCTGCCGAAAACGTCCCGCCTGCTCAACGCCGAGTATGTCACGATGGACTCCGGCACGGGCTGCGTCCACACCGCGCCCGGCTTCGGCGCGGACGACTATCAGACCTGCCGCCGCTACGGCATGGACATGATCGTCCCCGTGGATGACCAGGGCCGCCACACCGACTACGCCGGCAAATACGCCGGCATGAAGACCGAGGAATCCAACCCGGTCATTCTCGAGGATATGCGCGAGAGCGGCATGCTCTTTGCGAGCGAGGACATCGTCCACAGCTACCCGCACTGCTGGCGCTGCCACAAGCCCATCATCTTCCGCGCCACGCCGCAGTGGTTCTGCTCGGTCGATACGTTCAAGGACGACGCCTGCGCCGCCGCGGACAAGGTCATCTGGCATCCCGGCTGGGGCCACGACCGTATGCTCTCCATGATCCGCGAGCGCGCCGACTGGTGCATCTCCCGCCAGCGCCGCTGGGGTCTGCCCATCCCGGTGTTTTACTGCGCCGACTGCGGCAAGCCCGTGTGCACCCCGGAGACCATTGAAAAGGTCTCCCGTCTCTTCGGCGAGCACGGCTCGAACATCTGGTTCGACGCCGAGGCGAAGGATCTCCTGCCGGACGGCTTCACCTGCCCGCACTGCGGCGGCAGCACCGGCTTCACCAAGGAGACCGACACGCTCGACGGCTGGTTTGACTCCGGCAGCACCCACATCGCCTCCATGCTGCTCGACGCCCCCGGCGTATGGCCGGCGGACGTGTATCTCGAGGGCGGCGATCAGTACCGCGGCTGGTTCCAGTCGTCGCTGCTGACCGGCGTTGCGGTGCGCGGCGACGCGCCCTACCGCGAGGTGCTCACCCACGGCTGGACCGTGGACGGCGAGGGCCGCGTCATGCATAAATCCCTCGGCAACGGCATCGCCCCGGGCGACATTATCCCCAAGTACGGCGCGGACATCATCCGTCTCTGGGCGGCGAGCGCCGACTATACGCAGGACATGCGCTGCTCGGACAACATCTTCAAGCAGCTCTCCGATAAGTATCTCAAGATCCGCAACACCGCGCGCTACATTCTCGGCAACCTCGACGGGTTCGATCCCGCCGAGAGCGTCGCTTTCGCGGACATGCTGCCGCTGGACAAGTGGACGGTCAGCCGTCTGCAGGATCTCATCGAGCGCGTCCGCACCGCTTACGACAACTACGAGTTCCACACCGCCACCTACGCCATCCACAACTTCTGCGTGGTGGAAATGTCGAACTTCTATCTGGACGTTATCAAGGACCGCCTCTACTGCGACAGCCGCGAGAGCCCTTCCCGCCGCAGCGCCCAGACCGCGATCTACCAGGTGCTCGATGCGATGACCCGCCTGCTCGCCCCGGTGCTGTGCTTCACCGCCGACGAGATCTGGCTCGCCATGCCGCACACCGAAGCCGAGGACGCGCGCGCCGTCGCGCTCAACGATATGCCGGAGGCGAACGCCGCGCTCCGTCTCTCCGAGAGCGAGGAAACGCACTGGAGCAAGGTCATGCGCGTGCGCGCCGACGTGAACAAGGCGCTCGAGCTTGCCCGTGCGGAAAAGCTCATCGGCAAGCCTCTGGACGCGCGCGTGACGCTCTATGTGTCTGAGGCCGCGGCCGAGCCGTTTGCGGAGCTGGAGAGCGAGGATCTCGCGCCGCTTTGCATCGTGTCCGAGCTGAAGATCGTCCACGGCGCCGGGGAAGGCGTCCGCGGCGAGAACTTCGACGGGCTCACCGTCCACGTCGAGCCGAGCGCCCTGCCGCGCTGCGCGCGCTGCTGGACGCGCTCCGCGACCGTCGGCACGAACGAAAAGCACCCGACGCTCTGCGCAAGATGCGCCAGCGTTGTAGGCTGACGCTTTCAAGCAAACCCCTCAGTCAGCCTTCGGCTGACAGCCCCGCCCCCCTCTCTGTCGCCTGCGGCGACATCTCTCCCTGCCGGGGAGAGTCTACCCCTGTTAGAGAAGCCAAGAAAGTTCGCGGAAAACCGGCTTGCCTCCCCTAACAGGGGAGGTGGCACGGCGCAGCC